>Ga0136596_1000256_pt1 | contig 27301 bp, 20 predicted proteins | sample AntRauTorcE11897_FD_101387 | JGI IMG/M metagenome (GOLD analysis project Ga0136596, IMG submission 101387) | Saline lake microbial communities from Rauer Islands, Antarctica - Metagenome Torckler E11 #897 | ecosystem: Environmental > Aquatic > Non-marine Saline and Alkaline > Saline | place... | reverse complement strand
TGAACCTAAGCCAGCCCGAAGTGACCAAGATGGCCACTCGGATGCGCACACTGTTCTCAAAGCGAAAACGCCTAAACTTCCCGAACTTCCGCCTGAACGAAAGACAGCGTAAAGCTGAGTTTTGGGAAAAGAGTGCCCTAGCCTGTTACGAGGCTGGTGCAGATCCTCGAGACTGGATTGAGGCCGCGTTCATGTATAACACAGTGAGCGGAGGACCCTACGGACAATGCCTACACGGTAATGCCATGCACAAATGGTATGCTGCATACATCAAGAAGAATTCTCTTGGTCAAAGTGTAGGCAGTATCACGTCTCGCGTGAAGTTTGACTTTGAAGTTTTAGCAGAATGTGTTGAGCGCAATAATTCGAAAGCGATAGAAGAGCAACAGACTCTAGAGCAAATACTTGTGGATCCTTTCACAAAGATTGCTCCCTATGTAGCGGTGGTAGTTTTACCAAAAAGCTATGCCGTTCGTATTAAATTTCTTGACAAGGCACGCAATATGATCAGTGGGTCAGTAGCGTACCTCGACTCGATTAGCGAGCTTGGTTTCGATACCGATATATTATCAAATGAAAGCATCACACCCCTCACAACCCTTTGACCCAAAACAATTAGCCACGCAATTAGTACAAACAAACACAGCATGGATTGAGGAAGGCATTATATTTCATGCGTTGCGTAAGCCAGATTACTGGCGGGCATATTGTGCGGGCAAAATAAATACGTACGAGGACGGGGTGCAGTTTGATGATTTCTCCCGTCCGATTCACAGCTTGTTGTATGATCTGGCCAACAAGTATTACACTGCATTCCCTGACGGTGGCCCTTTGACGGAGACTGTGTTAATTAACATGGTCAACTCGAAGGTTCTGGAAGGTGATTGTACGCCAGACGAATTAGCCCAATCCATTGACGTATCACGTGAGGCTTGGGAAGCTGACTTGCTGGAGTTTTCTGCGATAATTAATGTGGTTGTTCCTATATGGACGATGTACCGACGCGTCAAGCAGCTTACCGCTGCTGTGCCCACGAGTCGGGATGTAAACGCACAGCAACTATTACAGCGCTTGAGCCGACAGGTTCAAAAATCTGGTGAAACGGATCGGGAAAAAATTCCAAACCCAATGGAGTATGTAGAGAACGTTGAAGCAGGCAAAGAAAAGCCAAAAGACTACTATCCCGTCATGTCGCTGGGTAGGTTTAACAACTACCTTGGTGGTGGTGTTATTCCAGGCGAACAAGGCCTGATCATTATTCCTTCAGGGGGAGGTAAGACTGTTATGGCCAATCAAATGGCCGGCGACCTTGCCCTGACTGAAAAGAACGTGATACTGGTTACCACGGAGCAGTCGTACGCAGAAATGTATGTGCGACAGTATGCTTGTCATTGCGGTATTAAGTTTAAGCTTATGCAACGGGGCCTTGAGCTGGACAAGCTTGCAGGTAACGAAATCAACATGATTAAGAACTACGCAAAACGCGTAGCCCCACACCTTCGTGTTGAGGACTTGACGCGTAACAGCGCTGACCTCGAGACTGACCTGTTATCGATTTTTGATCGATACGAAGACGAAGGATTCCACCCTCAGGTATTGATCTTAGACTGGCTTGGTTGCGGTCTTGATCACCTGGATGCAGGCGCAAAGAGTGCGTTCATGCTACGTGTGATGAAGTCATTGCAAAAGCAATGTGAGCAACGCTACGTTGCCAATGTCATCTTTGCACAGGGTCACCCACTTAAAACAAGAGGTCGCAAATTCGTTCAAGCAACTGATGCAGCGTTTTGTAACATGCTCCATATATACGCACACTGGGGCTGCGGAATTTCGTTGTTGGAGGAGCAAGTAGGCGACGGTGAAGTAGGGACAGACAAAGTCAATGCCCGTAAAACACAGATTGCCAACTTCTTCAAAACGCGTTACGACGCGAACGGGCGTGTACCTATGGACCGCGAGTTTGAGTACCAGCGCTGGAGAGTATCGGAAAATATGGATAGCGGCAGCTCCGAAGGAGGGCTCTAAACTATAATGGAAGGTAATCTAGGACCAGAACACTTAAGACTAAAAAAATTATTCAAGAGCCTATATGCGCAGTTCCCTGGAAAGACTGAGGCAAGCGTGTATTTTGACGCATGTGAAAGAAAAGCCGATGCTGCCATTCTGCTTGAGCAATTGATTAGTTGGAGTGAGGCGGGAGATGACTGGGTCTGTAATTGGACCATGCGTCGGTGCAAATGGGACAAGGACAAGGTCAATTACATGTTCTTAACCCCGAATGATATAAAAGATATTTGGGGTGATTCTCGCCCCGACCGCACACTCAACTGGCTTAAATCCAAAAAGTTCATAGCGACACAAAGTGCTTATGGCCATGGTAAACAGGGTCGGTTGTTACGCGTAAAGTACAAGAACGTTTACGCCGCGTGCAATGTTGTGGTCAAGAACCTGTTAGACACAAAGCCCCCAGACGCTCCGGTAAAGAGCTTACTGGTTCGCGCACGTTCACACGTTGGACAACCGTTCGAGATGTTCACATTTCAGGACGTTATGCAAGGTACCCTACAACGCGCTAACAAGTACAATCGTGATAAGTTCCTGCGTGAGACTACTGCCTTTAACAAGGGAGCTCTCACTCAAAAAGAATACCGTGCACACTTGTTCGAAATGGATTTGGAGACACAAAACGAGCCCTCTGGAAACTATGAGCCTACACGAATAAGTTGGGTCATACCACGTGCGGTGTCCAAGCGTGAGCACGCTGGACATAGATTACGGGAAATTGCATCAATATTCGCGTTTGACAAAAATCAAATGTGGGAGGGTACGCCGATGCTTGGAGGCCTTGAGGGTACAGAGGATATTGAAAAGAAGATTGTGATGGAGGGTTTAGACCTTAACCACCTACTTTTCATTGCTGTGTCTTACATGCTTAATCCACTCATACGTGAGGGGCTTGGTGTGGAGTCGTTAAGGGAGATCGCATTACAGAAACTGGGTGACTGTTTTCTGTACTGCTTGGCTGCCTTGCGTGAAGGCGAAGGGTTTAACCTTGAACCTTTTCATCCAAACTCCTTGGTAATAAATGAGTTAATAACACTTGGGTTCTTGGAAAAACTTGTTGTTTTTAAGAATTATTTTGGGGACCAAGTACTACAACGTTTGATGATTAATAATGCCCTTTGGGGTGAGACGACATTACTTCAACGCTTGTGTATTTACGGTAAAGTATTTCCAGGAGAGCTGCACAAAATCAAAGCCTACTCTACCGAAACTGACAAATATAAACGGGTACCCAATGCCCTTAAAACATTGAACACGCTCGAAGAAGAGCAAAGAAAAACACTGAGGGCAATGTATCCTTCGGTCTTTCATCACCTAGAATTAGAAGCACATGCTTACACCTGAAAACGCACAAGAGCGAATCGCAGACCTATTAACAACTAGTGAAGAAGATGACATTAATAAACTTGGGTTTGATGACCTTAAATTACGACCAGATCAATGTCGGTTTATCAACCGAATTGTAGAACGTCATGGCGGGGGTATACTTTTCAGATCCAAGAAGCAACAGAATATTGAGCTTCAAGTTGCCGACCCTGTTCTACTAGAACAGGACGGTGATAAGGAACTTCTGAGTCGTCACCTGTACATCAACATTGATAAGGTGACAAACGAGCAGCACAACCGCGCAGCTTGTTGTATTAAGGATGGGCGTGTGTATGACGTGAGGGAGCTGTTACAAATGCTTCCGATTGAAGACCGATCGCTCAACATTCCCAAGAGCAAAGTGAAACGGCGCGTGAGCGTAATCGATCGCTTGCAGTTTATGCGAAGGGATGATGCTGGTAATCTTGTGCCCCAAGGGCCAGGCGAGTGCACACCAGTTGATGCGTTGGATGCAGACCATCCAGCCGCCCAATATCTTCTCGCACGCGGATTTAACTTAACGCTTTTAGTTAAGCAATTTGGTACCGCATGGTGTCACACAGAAAACCCAAACCTACCTTACAAGGCACTCCCAGGAGAGTTTAGTGCGACCCCACAGGGGCGTATCGTATTCTTTATACACCAACTGGGAGTGGAGCGGGGTTGGCAGGCCCGACGCCTAGAACGCTACAAGGGCAACGAACTGCAGTTCTGGCACCCCTATCACGAGCAATGGGAAACCGTTGCTGTGAAGGGAACAAATGGGCTGTCTGTGTTGCCTAGGTATTCTGGGCAAACAATTGGCAAAGCCCCTGGAGTAATCCTAAAGCAAAAGTACGTCATTGGAATTGGTGTGGAAAAGAGTCAGACCCTCATGGGGTTTGATGCAGCACGTGAATGGTGTAAGACTAATAACAAAAAGACGGTTGGTATTGTGGAGGGTGTTTTAGACGCTGCTCGACTAGGCCCACCGTTCTGCTCGATCATGGGACTCCAGTTGAGTACCAACCAATCAGCACTCGTGGCCAACCATTTCGATCGTGTAATTTACACATCCGACAATGACGTTAACACTTACGATGACGGACGAAAAGACAATGCCACGCTATTTTGTGAGAGTGTTGAGTCAGCACTACGCTCAAAGAACATAGAGCTCGTAAAAGCACCTCCACCGCCCGACGCAGAAGACGCCGGTGATATGTCGGTAGAACAAGTAAAAACATTTAAAGAAAAATATAACCTATAATGGAAAGAATCAAAAATAAACATTATGATATGGTCAAAAAGCTGGCCAAGTCTGGCGAAGTTATTATCGCGACTACACCCCCTAGCCTAGCCCACTTAGTTCACATGGCCTTAGGGCTTGTGGGCGAAACAATCGAGGTTAAGAACGCGTACGAGTACCCTGAAGACGGCCACAAAGTTGATTACGAAACTGCCCTCATGTATGAGCTCGGTGATGTGATGTTCTACACCGTTGGCGTTATGCAACACTTTTACATTGTGCATGACGATCCACTTGACGAAGACTCATCGACACATGTACAAAAATTAATTAACAGCCTCAAAGAAGAGCAAGAAGTAGTTGGCTGTAGGACAGCTATGCTAGCCCCTAGTAAACTGGTCTCCTTGGGTGGTGAGGTGAGTGAACTCATCAAAAAACGTTGGATCTACGGTAAACTTATTGATCTTCGCCACATGGAAAAACTGATCGCGCAGATTATATACCTTGTGTCCCTGATAGCATCTGACACAGATCCAGACGTGATAAACTTAGATCTAGAGTATAGCCTGACCAAGGTTTTGGAAATGAACTACGAGAAATTAGCACAGCGCTATAGCAGTTTCACTTACTCAAACGAGCAGGCCATTGCAAGGGCCGAGACCAACCAGCCCGACCAAACGGCGGGCTAATAAATTTTCACACGTAAGTCCTTGGGTTATAGCCCCATGCGACTTGCCACAGAAATAACCGTTGACCAGGTGGACCGTAGATCATACTTTCTGCGGTCCTTTTTTATAATGGACGCGAATAACTATCAAAACGAAATAAATAAATATACAGAACAGCTCTGTGTCTCAGATATACTTCCTCATTCCTTTCTTGAAAAATATGCAGGCACCCAACCCGACTGGGGTTTTGATGGGCTTGGATACATTGTCTACAAACGTACTTACGCGCGTCGTATAGCGAAAGGGCATACAGAAGAATGGTGGCAGACAGTGGCGCGCTGTATCAACGGCGCTCAAAAGATTGGGGCCTGCTACACAACAGAAGAAGCTCAAGAGCTATTCCACCTTATCTTCACCTTGAAGTGTAACTTTGCCGGACGAATGCTCTGGCAATTGAACACACCCACAGTAGAACGATTTGGTGGAAATTCCCTGTTGAATTGCTACTGGGTTGAAATAAAACGTTACACTGACTTTCTCTTTGTCTTTGAAAACCTTATGCTTGGTGGTGGTGTTGGCTTCTCTGTTCGACGCGAGGACGTGCACGAGCTCCCTAAAATAAAGGAAGGTGTTGTGATAACGCACAATAATAAGTCTGACGCGGACTTCATTACTCCCGACTCTCGCGAGGGTTGGGTGGAGACTATGCGTCAAGTACTCAAAGCTTATTTTGAAACAGGGAAAAGCTTTTCCTATTCTACACTTCTTGTGCGGGGGGCCGGTGAGGAGATTAAAGGATTTGGGGGTACAGCCTCCGGGCCTGGAATCCTAGCCGAGGGCATTGGACAAATTTGTGGTGTAATAAATGCACGTGCAAACAAGAAGCTCCGAAGCGTAGACGTGCTTGACATTTGTAACATTATTGGTGACGTTGTTGTAGCGGGTAATGTACGCAGAAGCGCAGAAATTGCCTTGGGCGACCCTGATGATTTCCTTTTCATCCGTGCCAAGAACTGGAGCACGGGGAAGATTCCAAACTGGAGAAGCAAGAGCAACAACACTATTCAGGCAGACTCTTACAATACGATTAGTGAGGAGGTGTGGAACATCGGTTACTATATCGACCCGAAGACAGGGATGGCGCGTGGAGAGCCTTATGGCTTCTTTAACCTACCACTATCCCAAAACTACGGTCGACTCGCTGACGGGCCTCTCAAGAAGAAGGACAACTGTACAGGTATAAACCCTTGCGCGGAGATTACTCTTGCGAGTTACGAGTGCTGTAACCTAAGTGAGCTGTACCTGAACCGAGTGGAGTCCCCCGAAGAGTTGGAACGCTGTTCGATCCTGCTATATAAGGCTCAAAAAGCGATCTCAGCAATGCCATTCATTCACGAAGAAACCAACCAGATCGCACACAAAAACATGCGCCTAGGGCTTGGCGTCACTGGTGTGACCCAAGCGATGGAAAAACTAGAGTGGTTGGACGACTGCTACAAAAAGTTGAAAGTCTTCGATAAGAAATGGAGCAAAGAACGTGGCTGGCCTGAGTCAATCAAGCTCACCACAGTAAAACCTTCTGGCTGCCAACGTGCAGATACCATAATCACAACAGACCAAGGTATACTACAACTAGACGAAATTGGCGACACCTCCGGGGATACATGGCAGAAATTATCAAACTTCAATGCTATTCAAGAGGACGGACTTATGCCGTGTACAAAATTCTTTATGAATGATAAGGCCTCCACAAAACGCGTAACAACAAGCAGCGGTATAGAACTTGAGGCCACCCTAAATCATAGGTTTAGGGTTATCCGCGAGGGTGAGTATAAGTGGGTAGAAACACGGGACCTTGTAGTCAATGATGTGCTACCATTTAAGGTCGGTGGATATACAGACGCTATGGGCACTATTCAGCCCTTATTTAACTTGGAGCAGAAACAAGTAACAAATTCAAGAATAATAACACAACCTAATAACCTAACTGAAGACTTGGCGTGGTTCTTAGGAATATACACCGCGGATGGTAGCACACACAATAAAGGTTTAAGAATAGCTGGTGCATCAGGTAAGGGTGTTGTTGAGCGGGTTGAACGTCTCTTTAATATTACACCAACGGTTTTAACACAAACCCAAGATAATAACGAGGACGTATATATTAACTCACAAAACCTATTATGGTGGATGCGTCTTAACGGTCTGATAAAACCGAAAACTAAGGACGTAGAGATACCCGAAATAATCCGCAGATCGCCTAGAAACATAATTAACGCCTTTATTGACGGGTACGCTATGGGGGATGGATCTACAAAAACGAATGGTAGGTCTTTTTGTACAACCTCTAAGAAGATGGCGTACCAGCTTGTCAGTGTACTTAGAGCTATCGGCATTAATGCGAAACTACGGTTGATGCCCCCGACTGAAAGTTCGTTTGGAGATAGTATGCGCTATTGGATATCCGAACGAAAGGGTAGAGACGTTGATACCAAGTGCGTCCATAAAGATACCAGGGATGTGTGGGCTACGCTAGACTCCTTGGGTCTTGTAGGGTTTGACTATGACACCGTAGAGGTAATAGAAAACTCAGAGTGTGCGACATACGACTTAGAGGTGCCTGGAACAACGACTTACGTGGCCAATAGCTATATCAGCCATAACACGCTGAGCCTATTGGGCGGGGCATCCCCTGGTTGTCACCGTTTGTTCTCCAAGTACTTTATGCGTCGCGTACGAATTGCTTCAACCGACCCTATGGTAAATATTTGCGAACGGCTTGGTTACGCTACCGAGTTCGCTAAAAAGCTGGACGGCACACTTGACCGTGGTACAGTCATTGCGTCCTTCCCGTGTAACTCGGGGGATGCCTTTATGACCGAGGACACGGGTGACGTTATTGAACAACTGGAACTTGTGAAAAAGCTTCAAACAGTGTGGGCGGACAATTCTGTAAGCGTTACAGCATACTATGAAGAAGAGGACGTTCCACGCATCCGTGAATGGATGAAGGAAAATTATGACACTGGTGTCAAAAGCGTGTCATTCCTCCTGCGCAGTAATCATGGCTTTATTCAAGCCCCTTTGGAGAAAATTTCCGAACAGGCATATAATCAAATGATCAAGCGTGTTAAGCGTTTGGACTCAGTTGTCATTGAGGACGCGGGTAACCAGACCCTAAGTGACATTGAGTGTGAGGGTGGTGCATGTCCGATAAAGTAGTTACAGCATGCACCGGGCATTGTCGCCTTGTACAACACCCCGCACCGAAGTGTGCGGGGTGTTCACGATCTATAGAACTTATCTCGCGTTGGGGACACATGACTCCATATGAACGCGAAGAAGCACTAACAAACACTAATAAACAATTATGGGAAACGACTGGAATAAAATCACAACCGGAAGTGGCGACGCGGGTGAAACAGCTGGCGCCGTGGGACGACATAAGAAATCAAGTCCAACGATACGGTGCCTAGGCCTGTTGGAGGAAGCTCAGATCAATCTGGGCTTTTGTGCGTGGCACACAAAAGTACCTTCATTGTCTGGTGCGGGAGCCGAGGCAATTGAGAAGGTAATAAGGAAAATACTCGGGGCGGTCTCCGCATGGAAAGGTATTGAAACTTACACTAAAAAGTACCCCGAAGCTGGTATTACCGAGGAGGACATCATGGACGTTGAATACTGGGTGGCCGAGATGGCCCTCGTACTCAAACACAATGAGGTTCCTATGGGGTGGATCAATCACACAAAAGCGATAAAAGAGAATGTTCTCTGGATCGCCAGGTTTGATAATAGCATCCGTCAAGCTGAACAAGCGTTTTGGGACTTACTCGATAACGAAGAGGGTATGGATGACACCACGCGAGAACACTTCTCTCTGGAAGCGCGCTACTTAAACCGTATGAGCAAACTGACCTATGAGTCACTTGCTTGGCAAAAAGAATCAAACAAAAACAGATCCTGAGATCGTCCCACGACTAAAACCGTGGGAAGCTAAGAATAATAATATATGCAAACAGTAACACGAGAAACAAAGTTCAAGACTACGGCAAAAAAGGACGAAATTAAGTTTAAGATCGATGATGTTAATCCTGAGATCATTATTAAAATAGTGTCCGATACATACCCGAATCCACGAAGAACTGTATCAACAGAATACGTACAAAATGGTGCTGATTCGCACCGCTGGGCTAATAAGTCCCACATACCACTAGACATCCAACTACCAACCAAGCTTGACCCAAACTTTGTTGTTCGGGATTACGGTATCGGTATGTCAGAGAAGGACATCATTGACACCTTTGCCTATGTGTTCCGTTCCACAAAAAACGAGAACGACAAGGACGCCGGTGGTTTTGGTATTGGTAAGCTGGCTTTTGGGGCTTACACAGGCCTCATGTTCCTTGACCTGTACAGCGGTACAGAAATGCGGAAATACCTTGTACGCCTAAAAGATGGATACGCAGGGTGTCAGGAACAGTTCGTTGAAAAAAGCGATGAACCCAAAGGCGTTAAGGTTACCATACCTGTGATGACCAAAGACGCCGATTACTTCCGCGACGTGGCCCCGTTCCAATATGGGTTTATGTCAACGCGCCCAAACATCTCCGAAGAACCCGATTTCTTTGAAGAGTTCGACAATTGGATGCTAGAAAATGTATTACTTCGTACAAAAGATGACAAGGAAATACTCTACACATGCAATTTGATTTCCCTACCTCCAATGATTGAAGACCACACGTCATCCCCACAAGCGTTGATTGGTGGCCTGCCCTTTGACCTCAACCTCAAGACGTTGGGTCAGAATACCAAAACGAAGGCCGACAAGGACGCACTTGAACTACTCAAAGATAGGTTCTTTACGCTACAGTTTGGTATTGGTGAGGTGGACGTCGTTCCCTCGCGAGATAATCTTAAGTACAACCTAAAGACCTGTCGTGCTGTGCTTAACCGTTTGTGTAACTTGCACGAATGTGTAAGGGCGCACGTTCAAACTGAAATAAAGAACATTCCAGAACTAGGTAAACTGTGGGACAGGACCAAGGTGTTTATAGAACAAGGTCTTATGACCCAAGAAGACGTAAATGCGTTGACCTGGAAGGGTCACGTGGGCGCTGTTGCTGCGTTTCAAAAACTACTCAACGATGCAAAAAACTCAGGTAATTATTCTACCAAACACATAAAGTTCACTGAGGGTTCGGCTTACGTCCATTCCAATTGTGACCGGGATTCGTTTAATCCTGATACAACGGATGAGAGATTACAGTCAATCGAATACATCTGGCCTGCCGATAGCTGCAAAATCTTGCACGAGTTGGAGCACTGGATGTACACGCACGTTGGGTACACCCGCATGCAACGCATTCCGTGCAGAGCTTTTGTCTTAGGGAAAGATACCATTGTAAGGTGTAGAAATATCCACTCATGCTTACACACGCTAACTTTTGGAAGTGAGCGTGGCACACTACTCCCAAACACACCCGCCGTTCGCATCTACGTCGCTGATAAAGCATGTGGGAAGGGCAACGCCGACAAGCTTATAAGCCATTGGATCCACAACGCGTACTACGAAAAGAACAAAATTAAATTCCCGTTCTCTTCGTCAATTATGCTTTACTTGGATAGTGATATTTCCTACAAGGATTTTGTGGACCACCTCGTGCTCTCAGAACTTGGTTTAAAACAGGATATGTTTGTGGACGTTTCAAAACTTCCAAAACCAGCATCATTAACAAAAATCGGAATAGGTCCGCGTATTGGTAGCAAAACAGGCACAGAGTTCAGCGAGAACACAATGTTCTTGTTCAACATGCTAGGAAGTTCACCCAGTGATAAATTTAATGACTCATTCTGGTTTTCAGCATCAAAAGTTGAACTAGATGCGTTGGACGCTGATGACGCAGTTGAGCTGGTTTATGTACGCGTAAAGGCATTCCAACCACAACGACACGACCCTAAAATTGATGGAAAAATTGATAGACGTTGTGCCCTAGAAATACAACCACGCTACGGAAGCTCAGCATTCAAGGATAAATTACGCGCACTAGAACGAACACTTGGCGCTGGTAAAAAGCTTCGTCTGATTGGTGTAAAGCCAAAAGTTAAAATGGAAAAGCTTCCGCAAATCAAACACATGGAAGCTATGACAGAGCAACGTTTAAAAGACTACTTTGAAAAAATTCCTTCTGTCCCCCCCAAGGCAATGACCGAAGAGTTCCTGTTAACCCGCGCACTAAACCTTGGGTTAAACGATTACGACGAGCGTTTCAAGACACCGCAGGCACTAAAGAATATGAAACGCATACCGGCACTTCGTGAACTTAAAACGATTTATGACAACTGTCGCAAGGTATTTGTTGTGCGTTCTAGCACGTTAACTGAAAAGCGTATCCAGGAGATCTTGGGAGCGATTGCACATATTTCTGATTTGCGGGTTAGTATGCATACGCCTTACAAGAATCGTATAGAAACCTATAAAGCAACTACAGGAACCGTATTCCCACGTATTACTCTCAAGACTTCTGTGACGGCAGGTGCTGCGGACTATGTAGGAAGCTATCCATATATACACAAGCCTCACTCTACGGAGCATATGCACAGATTCTTTTGGAAACGTTTTTGGGGTGAAGCCAGAGAACTACCGATGTTCAAAACAGAAGAAGATTTCACAAAATGGGTGAGTGGGTTCTCCAATAACCTGTCCAAGGCGAGCAAGTCTATTAAGCATGTTGTAGATACAACAAACAAATGTTGGGAGCAGCTTGCCCAGCGCGCTGAAAATGGTATTGCGTTGGCAGATAAGTTATTTGAAGCCTCTGATGTCGAGAAATTTAAAAGAAAACTGAGTGCTTTGACAAGTAGTCGGGTGTTTATGAATCACGACCCACACCCGCAATCCATTCTAAAATACGATGGTCCACTGATAGGTGAGGGTGGGCCGTGCAATAAGAACGAGTTACAACCATTGTACACCTTCTCATTCCTCCTTGCAGTACTCTGGGTTATGTTGGAGGACCCGTTTGATCTGGCGGATGCCGCACACGTTTATACTAAGCTTCAGCCCTCAACCACGTTATACCGTCCTGAGAGTCAATGGTCTAATGCTGACTGGGTCACAGGTTGTTACTACGCAAGCCGTTGGTTAGATCTAACGTGCATAGCCATGCTTGAAAACCTGAAAGGGTTGCCTAAGCTGGACAAAGAAAAAATCAGATTAATTTCTGACTTTGAAAATATTAAAACAGACTAAAAATAATGAAACCATTTAAAGCAATAAACGCTAGAGAGTCGATTACCAATATCGGCGCTGATTTTGTATCGGTAGTATTCCGATACTTTGAGGGGGATTACAGCCACGCAACATTCTTGCGTAATGAAAACCCTCGTCTATTCAACCGAGCGCGGACTGAAGCCATCAAAGGTGACTTTGAAGCCCTCTCCAAGTTGAGTCTAAATATCCTTGATTCCCTAGAGGCCATTGACGCACGTGTTGAAGTGTGTAATGGGCATGTATTCTTCGAGGGCCGTGAAATGCATAACTTTGCGACTGAAAAGATCTGTCAGCTTCATGCACAAGGTCTACCCATTGGTGGGTGGGTTAACTTTGTGAAGAACACCATGGCCAACCCTCATGCGATTACCGTGGAAGACATTTATTGTTTCCTTGATAACCACGAGGGTAGTCCAATCACGGAGGATGGTGCGATCCTAGCCTACAAGAAAGTTGGCAATGACTACATGAGCTTCTTCAAGAGCAATTACACCAAAAAAAGAGAGTGCTGGAAACCGGGCTCTGTGGTGACACTCCCGTACGATCATTGTGACCCAGATCGCAATAAAACCTGCAGCGCAGGCCTACACTTCTGTAGCCGCAGTTACGCCCCCCACACCTTTGGTTGTGATGGTAGACTGGTTATGGTAAAGATCTTCCCGCAAGATATTGTTGCCATTCCAGTAGAATACGGTCTGGCAAAAGGTCGCTGCTGCAAGGCAGAGGTTCTGCAAGACATCACCGACGCTTATGACAATTTCTCATTTGGAAGCTTGTATTCGCGAAGTGGTGATGAGATCACCGTGGAAAATGACATTGATGCTTCTGACCTAATGGGTAGTGTAATGTTCGCACATATCGAGCATACCCTAATCCTGTACGCCAATGCCCTTATTGATGCAGAAGGCGACCTCACCGCCAACGTCGGAGACCTGATCGACAAGCTCGAAAAGTTTGCCATGTCTATTGGTGATGACAACTTCGTTTACGATGAAGAAGACGTACTATACGTTCTTGAACATTCAGAAGACGAAAAGATCGATAAGATGTATGACGTTGAGTTCGAGGCAGACGTGTTTGTAAAAGTTACGCTTTAAACATCCAAAACGCCCCTGGTCAACGCCAGGGGCGTTTATTTTGGTATGACTATTGAACAATTAATATATTGTGTTTCTGTAGACATTGAGACCACAGGCACAGATGAAAAACGACATGGTATTGTGTCAATCGGCGCAAAGACTTATGTAGGAGGACACACGTTTTATCGTGAACTGATCATACCTAATGATTGTGAGTATGATAAAGACGCGATGCGTGTAAACGGTGAAACCGTAGAAGAATTGAAGGCTCGTAAAGAGCCTGAATTCATTCAGCCAATCCACGCCATTGTGGAATTGTTGAACTGGTGTAACCAACATAAAGTTGGTGTTATTATAGGTAAGAACCCAAACTTTGATCATAGGTTCCTGAAGTACAGCTGGGTAAAATATGGTCTGGACGCTGATGCCTTCATTAAAGTACTCACCTACAGAACTATTGATTGGGCGGATATGATAATCCCACTAATGCTTTGGCACGGGATGGTAATTCCAAGAGAAGGACTGGGCAACATCGACCTTTCGAGGTTCATGAGCATGCCAGACGAGCCACAGCCACACATTGCAAGCGTAGGAGCTGCACACAATATCAGTAACGTAAAACGAATTCTGGACATGTATGCAGGAACAAGCGACGAACCTAATAAGGACTAACTTAAAGAAACTAAAATCATTATTTAAATAAAAATGCAACCAAAACTAATAAAATCAATTCTTGCCAAAAAGCTTAACGCTTGGGCTAAAACAGTTGAAACAGAAAACAAAGAAGTAGCCACACTCATTCGTGAGAACACAATTGTGATGGGTGGTAGTATATGTTCTATGCTGGATGGCGAGACGCCAAACGATTACGATGTGTACTTCCGCACGCATGAAGCCGCCAAGAAGATTGCCCATTATTACATGAGCAAGTTCCACGAAATCCAGAAAGAAAAGCAGAAGCTTAAAGGCGGCATTCCTATTCCCATGTGGTTAATCCATGTGAATGATCCAAAAGGTTTCAAGTGTTTCATCAAAAGCGCTGGAGTTGTGGAGGCCGACAACAACAAGGCTTACCAGTACTTTGAGACTGAAAACCAAGAAACTGTTGCTGCTTATTTTGGCACAACCAGCGAGAATGAAGCTGCGGCGGCGACAATTAATGAAGGTGGAAACCCTTTCAACCCTGAGAGTTCGGTGAAAAATGCCAAAGAGGTCGACAAAGACAAAGCCAACGCAAAAGGAGCATTCCGTCCTGTTTACATCACTCAAAACGCGATCACACTGAGTGACGACGTACAGATCGTTACAAGGTTCTATGGGGAGCCTGAAGAGATTCTGGAATTCTACGACTATGAGCATTGTAAGATGTACTACAAGTCCTGGGATCGAAAACTAGAGATCACGGTTGATGCGTTGGAGAGTTTACACAACAAGCGCCTCGTTTACACCGGGTCACGATACCCTGTATGTTCATTGTTCCGTATGCGTAAATTCATGTCGCGTGGCTGGTCAATTAACGCAGGTCAAATTGTAAAAATGGCTTGGCAAATTCATAAATTAGATCTCAACAATATTGAGGTTCTTTCTGAGCAACTTATAGGCGTGGACCACGCCTACTTTGTCGAAATTCTCGAACTGCTAAAAGCAGAACGTAAAAAGTTAGGGCCTGACGCAGACAAGTCTGTGAACGGTACATACCTTATGACGTTGATCGACAAGTTTTTTTAAAGACACATAAAACGGCTAATGGCCAATCGGTACTTAATAGACAGATACAACTCGTGTACCGAAAACGAAAAACGTCAAGGCGAGCTGTGGTATGAAAGTGCAAATAAGTTTTGCGAATCCACAGCCTTGCTTTATGGAATTAATCTGGAAATCGTTGCCGCGGTTGTGAGTGCTTTATCGCCTCGCAACCGCTGGGAGCGTAATACGCAGGATGCCCTATCACTAATACAAGCGAAGGACGAAGGCAGCGCCTTTGATAGCTTTTCCGTGTGTACATTCACAGGGAACAAGACAAAGGCGTGGAACCTTCTAGACAATCAGGACAGCTTTGATCCTGATGTCTTTTTCAAAGGCCCTAAGACACGCTGTTTTTGGGACAACATTACGTACCGAGATAGCCCGCGTGTCACAATTGACACGTGGGCTATACGTGCGGCCTATAATACGCGAGCCAATTGGCAGCGTAGCATTACACTCAAAGAGTACAGAAAGCTGGAAAAAACATACTTGACGGCAGCGGCTATGGTTGGTGCTGTACCAAAAGTATTCCAGGCTGTAGTATGGGTGTCTGTAAGGAATGAATTATTATTTAAAAAAAATGAACAGAAGCAAACTGACAATCAACCTACCCTTGTCGCGTAGCGTTATAGAACTCAAGATCCCAGACAATGTCGATGTGATACACACAGATTGCACCGAATACTACAACCCCCGCAGTGGTTACAGGCGCGTTAAGCTGAGCATCGTTGCCAGCGTTCATCTGCCAGCCTTTAGTGTGTGGTGCGTGTTGTAAGCTGACACCAAGCAGTCATGGCATACACACCAATTGAAATACCTGAGGTTGACTATGAACTAGCACCTCCGGAAACCGTGCTTGGGTACCCGGCGTCCCAGCACACAGTAGATCACAGCGACGGTGTGACGTACTTCCTCGGACGAGGAAACCGCAAGAATCCGTCGATCATGTTTGTGTCGTCATGCCCACTGGAGGAAGAATTGGACAGTAGGTTCTCCCCAGCAATGCTTCTCAAGGGTTCGCCGGGAGCCCTTTTTGAGAGGTCAGCACGCAGAGCGGGCATCGATGTTAAATCCCAGTATTACACAACACTTTGCAAATACGCGTTACCGCGTAGAAAAAAGTTAAAACCTGACAAGGAAGACATTGAACGATGTGCTCATTTGTTTGAACGTGAGCTAAAGCAACGCAAACCACGCGTGGTAGTTTGTCTAGGAAAGCAGGTATTCGATTACTTCTATAACCTGAAATTTCAGGATAAGGAGATTATGGGCGGTTGGTTTAACGCACCAACGCATACCATCAAAACGTTCTCGGGAGAGTGGAGCGAAGACAGAGTTTTTAATAAAGATCTAGACGATTACGTTATAGAACAAAGACCGGTCATGCAAGATACCGAGTGCTACCGTGACTTCAAGTTGTTTGTTATGGGACCCCCACACGTGGCCGTGAGCAAACCAGAGGTTCTTGAAGGTCAAGCCTACGACCTTTACGAAATTAAGCGCCACCTTGATTTCGCCGACGAGATAACCGAAAAAGTCAGCACGGATTACCAACTACTCGACACAGTTGATAAAGTTGAAACCTGGACCAATCGTATGCTTGAGGATAAACGAAAGTTGTTCTCAGTTGACTGCGAATGGGCCGGTGAGGACTTTATGATCGGGGAACTTCGTAGCGTACAAATGTGCTGGGCCGAGGGCCGGGCCTCTTGTCTACAATTCTTCAATGAAGACCACAAGTACACATTTACCGATGAGGAGTTAAAAAAAGTCCTTGGTCTTTTCCAAAAGGTTATGAATCAAGAGGATGTACGATTCATTGGGCATAACTTTGCGGCCGACTACTTATGGATGAAGCACCACCTTGGTGTGGACCCCTACAAGCGTTGTGTGTTCGACACAATGTACGCGATGCATACCGTTGACGAATCTTATGACCTCAAGCTGGAACGATTGGCCATTCGTTTTACTGACCTTGGAAGGTATGACATCGATCTCTTGATCTGGAAGAAACAGAACAAGGAGAAGATGCGTGTAGATGGCGGTTATGGTGCGATACCCACAGACATTCTATTCCCCTATAGTTGCGCCGACGTGGACGTTCCGTTTCGGGCATACCCTAAATTACTACGACTGTTGCAGCATGATGACACGATGATGTTCTATTATCAACTCAAGCTGCCTTATGTCACAGATGGGTTTGCCCACATGACCGAGACTGGTGTCCCGCTCGATGCGGAAGACGCCGAACGTGTACGCAAGAACTATACAATGATGGGACAGCTGATGCTCGACACATTCCGTAAACGCGTGCGAGAGCAGGCCGACACTTGGTTATTGAGTATGCTGGTCACAGAGATTGAGGACATAGAAGTCGCGCAGGACTTGTACAAGGTATCCCTAAAGGGGGACACCTTTACCCATTTGAAAGAACCATTGGGTGCGAAAAAGTTTGCAGAGAATGCAGCTAAGCTGTCTCACTGGCAGGACGCCAGACGTTTTAATCCAAACTCGGTCGACCAAAAGCGTTGCTGGTTGTTTGACTTCAAAGGGTTTGAACCTCTTAAGAGCACAAGCAACGATGATGGTCCCAGCATTAGTTGGGACAAAGTCTTGGAGTTGAGCCCTGGCCGACAAAAGAACTACAATCCAAGTGCGGATAAAGACGTGCTGACAATCTACGCACAAGAGGACGACGACTGTCAGTTGCTGATTGAGCAAATGGCTGTGGCTCAGGTGACCAAGAACTTCCTAAAAGGTACCGAGGCTGGTATTCAAGCATGTATACGTGAAGACGGACGCGTGCATACCAGCTTCCTTTGTACAGAAACAAATAGACCGAAATCTATTCACCCTAATATTCTAAACCTTCCTGGGTACCTGAACGCACGTGTTGAGGCAGGTATGAAGCGCTCACAAGCCTTCCTGTGTGAAGTGTTTGCCACTGACGATGTCAACGAGGCATACGCCCAATACCTTAAAACGCTAAAGGGAGATGAACGCGTTGACATGCCCGATAACTTTGAGGACCTGGTACCAGTACGCTGGTGCTTTAAGGCCCCTAAAGATTGGTGCTTTGTTGACGCTGACTATGCCACGGCCGAGGTATGGTCCCTCGCCTACCTTGCTGCTGATAAGCACCTTATCAAGAGGCTAACATCACACGACCCGCAGTTTGTTGTAACACGCGATGCGCAGGGTAATGAAGGATTACAGCGTATAGCCTATGTGGAGGGCGTGACGCCGTTTGATGAGGAGCAATGGGACATGAGCCTAGTAAAGACGTTGGAGGAGCTTGGGGATACAGTTGTGCGTGATAAGGATGGAAATCCTATTCACCCTAAACGTGATATCCACTGGGAAATGGCTGAACACAGGTTGTTCATGAATATGCCTCGAGAGAAGATGAGCAAGTCTAGAGAGCGTGCTGCTGGGAAAGTTGGTAATTTCCAAATCCCCTATCAAGCATCACCAGGATTGCTCGATAGATTGATCGAGGTCAATACTGGCGTTAAGCCTGAAGCAGGCACTGGAGAAAGAATTATTGAGGCCTACAAGGAGTCCAACCCACAGTGTTGGGAGTTCCTTGAAGAGACGATGAACAAAGTAGGCGACGCAGGCTTCTACCAGTCACCATTCGGTTGTAAGCGCCACTTCAAAACCCACCAGGGTAATGAGGGTGTGAGTCGTTGGAAGAAAGATTCGGTCTTAAGCGGACTGCGTCGTCAGGCGTCAAACTACCCTATGCAATCTCTGGTTGCATGCTACCTTGCGCGGGCCATTGTTGAGCTGATTGACGCTTACAGACGTGAAGGCTTAAAAGCAGGCGTGTGCACGCCATTATACGACGCGATTTACACTGCGTGCCCAACCAATGAGCGGGTGCGGGTAAAAGAGTTGATGCAAAAATATATGGCGGATGCCAACTTCAAAGACTTAAAGGGGGGTCGGCTGAGTTTCAGTCTAGACTTCGCAATAACTAAAAGATGGTCTGTTGAGCCTACTGAGGAGGAATCGAAAGAACTCTTTACTTAAGGTTTTCTTAAGTTAGTGTAGTTACCCATGAAAGCAATGACAGTAAAAGAGTTCCGTGAAAAAGCTAACAGTGTCCACAGCAACCTTTACGATTATTCTCGTACAGCGTTTAAATCAATTAAACGTGAAAAGATTGAGATTTGTTGCAAGGAGCACGGCCCGTTTTTCCAGAATGGGAGTAGTCACTTACAGGGGCATGGGTGCCCAAAGTGTCACAACAAGCGTACGTCTAAACGACAAAACAGGACGGCAGCAGAGTTCATAAAACTTGCTGGAATTAAACATTCTGGAAAGTATGGGTATGGTAAAGTGGTGTACAAGGGTTCTCAGACGCCTGTAGTAATTACGTGCCCTACGCACGGAGACTTCAAGCAGCGCCCTAATAACCATTTGATAGGCCAAACATGTCCCGATTGTGCGGGTGTGGATACAGCATCGTTTATCAAGCGTGCTAAAGAACTACACCTACATCCAGTATACGATTACACAGAAACGGTGTACCTAGGTACACACATCAAAGTAAAGATACTCTGCGAAAAACATGGAGCATTCATGCAAAGCCCGCGCCACCATTTAGCGGGTTCAAAATGTCCTGTGTGCGCAAAGACAAGGTCTTCCGGTGAACATGCTATACTTATGTTTGTTCGAGATGAGCTAGGGCTGGACGTGATATCTCGTGATAGAACTCAGATAATGCCAAAGGAGTTAGACATATTTGTACCATCATTAAAAGTAGCTATTGAATATAACGGTAGTTATTGGCATAGTGAGGATCGTGTTGGTCGGACGGCGCATCGTGATAAGAAGAGATTGTGCGCAGAAAAAGGCATTATGCTTATAAATGTTTATCAGTATGACTGGGACACCAAACCAGAGCGTGTGAAAGCTTTATTGCGCGCAAAGTTAAACTGTAATAAACAACGATTGTACGCGCGTAAGTGTGAAGTTAAACCCATAACAAACAACACAGCCAAAACATTCTGTGATGCTGTACATATGCAGGGCGGTACAAGTAGAAGCGCACACGCATATGGTTTATTCTATGGTGGGTTACTGAGGGGTGTTATGACGTTTGGCAAACCCAGATTCACCAAGAAGGCTGATTGGGAACTTTTACGACTTTGTTTTACGGAGGGTACTACTGTTATCGGCGGAGCAGGAAAGTTATTCGCTGCGTTTCACCGCAAATTCCCAGCGTCCAAAATAATATCCTACGCAAGAAGCGACTGGAGTGCAGGGGTTGTGTACTGTAAAATAGGGTTTAAGCTTTCCCATGAGAGTCGCCCCAACTATGTGTGGGTAAAAGGTAAAAAGGTAATACCAAGGTATACAACCCAAAAACATAAACTAAAGGCCCTGCTAGGTTCGAAGTTTAGAAAAGAAGAATCAGAAATAAAGAATATGAAGCGATGTGGTTACCACAGAATTTTTGATGCTGGTAACCTAGTATACATGTATTCACCTAATAATGCTAACAGCCTATAAACTGTTCAAAAAACGTAAGGATGGATCGTTAGGTAGCTTGTTTGTGAACGCACGGCAAAAGCTTATCCGTGGCGAGTGGCACCAAGCAAGGAACTACCATCCTAAAAACCTTAAAGAACGCCCTGGCTGGCACTGTCTTTTAAAGCCTTTCGCACCGCACCTTTCTGAGAAGAACCGTGTCTGGTGTCTGGTTGAAATAAAAGACGTGTCCGAACTATCCAGGCCCAAATCTCAAGGAGGTAAATGGTTGTTAGCCAACCATTTACGAAGCATAAAAGAATTGCCATTAAGTGAATTTTCTAATTGACTTAGGGCGGATCCCAAACAGGCTTTCTCGTGATCATCAAATACGAGAATATGCCTCAGAATTTGATCAAAGCTTAAAAACTATAAAAAAAATAATATGTTAAAAGGAGGAACTGCTGGACAACAGCAACAAGATAACGAATCCGGATCCAATTTTGGATCATTTACACACGCAGGCGTAAAGACAATTTACGCTTCTCCGAAAAAGACCACTGACGTAAGGATTCTACCTGCGTTCGATATGAGTCTTGGACTTGAGGACGCAGAGTTTTCTAAAAGTTTTGTAAGCTATCGAGATGCTAACGAAACACCCGATGAGGAAACAGGGACCGAAGCTTTCACAGAATGGTTTTACATGGTGGACGGCTACACATACATGGGCCTTGGTCGTCGTCAGTTCCTGTCACCTCTGACAGGCACTATGTATTACCCAGCGGGTCACGACCCAATTCGTGACGCCTGGAAGTACATCGACAAATACGTTGACGACGTGCTTATCAAACAACTTGCCCACGGCAAGACTGTGATTGACGAAGTCTCCAAAAAAGAAAAGAAACTTCCAGGTTACCTGAGCAAGACTCCGCGCAAGTTTGCGTTGGCGAATGTTGTTGCGGAAGGTGAGACGCGTGGCGTATGGGAGAATGCTGTAATGATTTTCTCTCAAACTACCATCCGTGACTTAAAGACTCAGTTGAGCGTTAACACCAAAAAGTCAGACGACGTTGTCATTTCAGAAGAATGGCCCGACTACTACTACGGTGACGTCACAGACCCTTCCAAAGGTTGCATTGCGCGTGTGGCTGAAAAAGAGATCAGAAACTCAAGCGGTGGTAAGACGCGTACCTCAGGTTTCTACCTGGAGCAGGCACCTGAAGACTTGGAAAACCACAAGCTGTTGGTTCGCCCGTGCTCCGAAGAGGAGTTGAAGAAGCGATACCGTATCTTTGATACAGTGAACGTTACCAACCTTCCGGAAAAGGAGGTTCAGTACCAAATCATTCTCGACTATCTTGTTGAGGATGGAGTTGTACCCCTCAGTGTGCTCGAAGTAGCATGCGGAAAGTACGGTAAGATCAACCATGATCTTCGCAAAAAGTCTATGCCTTGGTTTGAAGGTGAACCGCCAGTTGAAGATGCGGGACAATTAGTAGCTACACGCACTCCGGTCAAAAAACCTGTGGCTCAAAACTCTCTCCAGTCCACGGCACCAGCTGTGGGAGTACTTGCTGAGAGTAAGAAGCAGGCTGAGACAGATGATGTAGTCAACGAAGATGTACCCATTGAGGGGAAGGATCCAAAAACTCCTTTTAAGACAGAGGCCCCGGAAACAAAAGCCGGTGCCGGCCGATTCCAAGAGCTTCAAGACAAGCTCAAGCAAAACGAACCGTTGTCTCCCAGCGAGCTTCAAGAACTTGGTGAACTTGCTCGATTGCAAGTCTAATCATTATTAACTTGGTATTGGGGAGCCCCGCTTTGGGGTTCCCCATCCATTTATGCCTAAAAAGAAAACTGTAGCTAAGAAAACGAAACCGGCCGCTTTCAACTTGTTTGAAAGCGACATCGTAGGTCACACGCAAGAGGCCATTAGTGCCTTGCGTTCTAAGAAACGTAAAGAGCCGTTAACACTTAAGAGTCTAGCGGACATTATGTCGTATATCCTTGAGATTGATGAGTTTGCGTTACAAGCAATATTTGGTAGCCGAGGTCTTAGAGGGCGAACTATTTTTGAGATTATCGCTGGCGAGGGTATTGGAAAGACCACACTCACGTTCCAATTGTTTGGTGCACTCATACGCTCGAACAATTCGCCGTGTTTGTTTATCAATACTGAGGGCGAGAACAAGTTGCCTAGTATCGAACGTATTAAACGCGCACTCGACCCAAATCCCGAAGTTGCTGAGAAGATGCTGCAGGCTGTGTCCATTCAGGATGCTTTTGAGCTTCGTGGCGCAGCTGAAATTTTCGAGGAGTGGGTAACTACAACTCGTGAATTCCTGGATGAAAACGGTGGACAGGACGTGCCCATGGTCGTTGCTATTGATACACTCAGTAAGATTATGAGCCCGAACGAGGCAGCGAGCATCATCCCTTCTGACAGTAAAACGGCGACTAAGGCCAAGAACCTTGGTGAGGGTAGCAACCTTGAATTCAGCAAGCTGATTCACGAGTGGTGTCGGCGTCTGTTCTATATGATGCAGAAGTACAACGTACTACTCATCCCAGTCAGTCACCAAAACACCAAGATCGACATGAGCGGTTTTGGTTCCCCAATGAGCGCTGACGTTAGTGCTGGTTACAACAAGACCAAGCGAGGTGGTAAGGCAGTCGATCAAAACTCTGCCATGCAAATCACACTCAAACGCACGGGCTTCCATAAGAGCAGCCAGAACGAAGTGCTGGGACACAAGATCCAGATGCGTGTGGTAAAGAGCTCTGTAGGCGCGGACAACAAGATCCTAGACTACTTCCTTAAGACGACGTATACCGAGGACGAACCGCCCGACAATCTGGAGCAGCCTCTTGACTTTAGTGAGGGGTTGGCCAACATGTTCGTTGAGCGTAAGTTGTTGGGTACAACAGTTTCACGTAAACGTTATACCAGTGATGAGCTGGGCGTTGATGGTGTGACCTCCCGTGCGTTTTCCAAGGAGTTCAAGAGTCGTCCTGATCTCGTTAACAAGGTGGGCGTGATTCTAGGTATCGAGGGTTACTTACCAGAGGACTGGAGCGACAAGACGTTGGCGTCTACCGATGAAGTTTAACTACATCTTCAATTGGTTCGATAGCAGCACCTAAGCATTATAAAATATCTATGGGACAAAAAGTTAATCAGGATACACTGAAAAAATACATTGAGCAATGGGTAGGATTAAGGAGTCAGCCGCATGAGAGTGCGGCTGATTTCACGCAACGTGTCTATGACACAGGCGTTCGTACTCAATTCCCCTTTGGCGCGTTTTACACGGTTGAAGAGCGTTGTGGGTTCCTTGAAGCCATAATGCTAAACCGTAAACGTTCTTTACTGTGCTCGCTGCTCGATCAAATGGAAGATACTGTTTTGATCGGTCTTGAACAAAGCAGCGCCTTCGCAGGTAAGCACAGTTTGTTTTGCGCGTTTCGTTGCGACGATCCGCAGCACTTTAGCGAGAAGATGAAACACATCGCTAAGTGCACACACAATAAAGGACACGTGATCAGTGCTAATGTACTGCCCACTAATGAGGTGATTGTGGCCGCGTCCTTTGCCACGTTCCTATCACCTTCTTAATCACGGAACCGTATTGGTTCCAAAGCGATGAATAGAACCATTATGGTTCCGTTCATTTTTTAAACATTGAAAAACAGCAAAACTCCTACAAACTTCTAAAGCGTGAAGAATAAGAAACCATCCCAACAAAACACGAACGGACTTGTTTCCGTACTATATCGTATGGATGACGTTCCTCTTATATCTTTGAATACAGCCGACATGTCAAACATAGCTAGGGAATTATCATTTTATCATTACTACTGCCCATTCAATACGTCAATTCCGCTTTGCGAGTTTGACAAGACTGATCAGATCATTGACCACCTTGACAAAAAGGTTGGCAGTGATCTGGGGCAAGATAATGTATTGGTGTCCCCTCCACGACGAATACAGGCTCAGGACATTTTGCTTACCACATACAACACACCAAACCCCCGTCGAACTTGTTTTCTGCTACTGCCGAAGCTTGACAGGGAGGAATTTAAGAAAGCAGTAGAAACTACCCGCGACCTTGCGGGAATCACCCTTTTCCCAAAGACCGTAGCTAAACGCTTTCACGCCGTAACACTAGACGGGGATGTAAAGGGCTACGAAATAATCCCAGAATTACTTGACACAAGTTACAGACCAGACGATTAAAAGAATCGCTCGTATAGCCGGAGTTGTAAAGAGTATAGGCTTTAACAAACTTCGGGATTGCCAAGCCAAGCCAATACAAACAACGCTACAAGAAAAGGACCAGATTGTGGTCCTACCAACAGGCGGTGGTAAATCCGCAATTTACATCGTACCCACACTTTGTTGTGAGTTTCGCACTTTGATTTTCTCTCCGTTGGTCGCTTTGATTAAGGACCAGTTGGAGAGTCTTCAAGAGAAAGGTTGTAGAGCGGCTGGACTCCGTAGTACACAGTCTGCTGTAGAAAACTCGCGTGCAATGCGTGATTGGTGTTTGGGCGAGATTGATTTTCTTCTTGTAGCCCCCGAACGATTGGGCAGCGAAGAGTTTCAACGAACCATGCGCACACAACCACCGGACATGATTGTGGTTGATGAGATTCACGTGGCCAGTGAAGCTGGCTTCAACTTTCGGGAGGACTATCGAAAGATCGCTCCGTTTATTACGGAGATGAACCCGCGTGTGTTCCTAGGCCTAACCGCCACCCTACCCTTAAAAGTAGAGGATGACGTGCGCGAGATTTTTGATCTGCGTGATGCAATCAAATCAGTCGAGTACTACGACCGAGTAAATCTCCACATGGAAAGTCGGGCATGGACGTCCGAGTTTGAGCTGGCCGACATAGTCAACTCTATCAATGGGAGTGTCATTGTATACTTCTCAACGGTAAAACGTCTGGAAGCAACTTTCGAGACAATCAAGGGTCGTATTAGCGGGCATGCGTGTATTTACCATGGGCAAATGTCCAAAGGTATACGCGAGTCGAACCAGAACATGTTCATGGATAGTTCTGTTCGTGTTGTGTTCGCAACCAATAGCTTTGGTATGGGCGTCGACAAGTCTAACATCCGTGGAGTTATCTACGCGGACATTCCAGGATCGCCAGAAGAAATCAGCCAGGGCTTCGGTCGTGGTGGCCGTGACGATGCACCTTGTCGTTGTGTGTTCTACTGGAACAACGCTACACTTGACACTCAAAAGTTCTTTATTGAAATGGGCCACCCTGAGCGCAGCACGCTGGCAAACTTCTATCACACGATACACATGAACAAAGCTAAGGATGGTTTGTGTACGATGAACTTACGCGAGGTCTGCCAACAGGCCAGAATCAACCCAATGTACAGTCAGGCAATCATGTCTATTCTGTTGGGGGAGGGGATTGTTGAACGTGTTAAACTTGAGCGCCCTTTAAGGGTTAAACCTCTGACCGAGCCAAAGACCAAGGCGACCAAAAATCTCCTTGAAAAGATTGTTGAGCTGGGTGTTCGCGATGAGATAGACGGGTTTTACGAGGTTGACCGGGAATTCCTGGGAGACCAGCTTTCAGTTCAACAAGGCGCAATAACACGCAACCTACGAACACTTGAGAATCAAGGTGTCATTCGTATGCACGATCCTGGTGGTAGTAAACCCTTGCGTGTCCTAAAAGAAATACACGAGATAGACTTCAAGAAGCTGGACAATCGCAGACGCGACGCTATCCAACGCCTGAAACAGGCGGGAGAGTTTTACCGTACTGATGACGACAAAAAGCACAAATTTATGGAGACCTATTTCCAATCCGAAAATGAAAAATAATCTAGAAGTATCCCCAGAAGTAAAGACAGCCATCTTGGAATTTATGAAGATAGCGCGGGACATGCCCCTCAGCAAACGCGGTGCGGAAACCAGTGACGTCACAATAAAGGGGGGCGAAGTTACCTGCCCTCACAGTAAAAGGCTGTATGACGCTGCCGAGATTGAGGTCCTACAAGACCAGGTAGGGTCGGTACGAAACCTACTTCACCCTAGCTTGAGATCAAACGTAAAGGGCATGTGTCCTGTAGTTTGTATCAAGTGTCGCGAGGTTGTGAGTTGGTTGGACCCTGCCAAAGACAACGACGGTTTCGTACTGGATCCAAAAAAACTTTACCATATCCACCACTGCCCTCAATGTGAGCCAAAAGCGTTCTCAGGTAAGGAAGTGGTTACCGAACTTATTGAGAAGCAGTTGTTTCTCAAATACAGATAAGAGTTGACACACTAAGTATTATACAGAATATGTCAACAACTAAAACAACAAAAATAGGCGCGATTCCTCCCACGGATAAATCCATGGGTTTCCTCGCGCAATAATCATGATAGAAATTCTCTTT
>Ga0136596_1000251_pt1 | contig 27643 bp, 14 predicted proteins | sample AntRauTorcE11897_FD_101387 | JGI IMG/M metagenome (GOLD analysis project Ga0136596, IMG submission 101387) | Saline lake microbial communities from Rauer Islands, Antarctica - Metagenome Torckler E11 #897 | ecosystem: Environmental > Aquatic > Non-marine Saline and Alkaline > Saline | place... | reverse complement strand
TTTTGGAAGTGAGAAAACAGCTAAGTACATCAATTCGTCACAGACAAAAGTGTATAACAAAAGTGAAGTTGTCTATGGTGTAAATTTTGCCCGGAATGAGATTCGGAAGCATAAAGAGGTTATCCTGGTGGAAGGCTATACGGATGTAATCACCCTGATGGAGCATGGTGTCGGAAACGTGGTAGCCAGCAGCGGAACGTCACTCACCTCAGGACAAATGAAGATCCTGCATCGTTATGGAGAGAAGATCGTGATGATCTATGATTCAGACAGTGCGGGACAAACAGCCATGAAGCGAGGTATAAATATCGCGCTGGCAGAAGGGATGGAAGTTGAATTACTGGAGCTTCCGGAAGATCAGGACCCGGATTCATTTGTGAAGCAGTTCGGGAAGGAATCGTTTGAAGATCTTAAAAAGGAAGAGGCCGGTGATTTCGTGGATTTCCTTTTGCAGAAAGCCGGAGATGAAGGTCGCTTAGAAAAGCCTACGGAAGTTCCAAAAGTGATCACAGAGATCCTGGAGTCGATCGCTAATATCAAAGATTCTATTCAGCGACAGGTATATGTTCAGTACCTGCATCAGAAGATGCAAAAGTTCCAGAAAGTGAAGGAGGGAGATCTCTACGAGCAGCTAGAACGCGTAATGAATGACAAGCGCTGGGAAGATAAAAGGTCGGAGCGGCGACAGGAAGTTCGTCAGCGTGTTCAGGAAAATGCGGAGGGTGATTCAGGAAGTGGGGATGAGACTGAAGAGCAGCCACCGCATCCGGGAAGTAAGATGAAGTCGGTGAGTTCTAAGAAAAAGCCTCATTTTGAAAAAGAATTGATCCGTTTGATGATCTCTTACGGAAGGGGCATGGTGGAATATATTTGCTCATTTACTAACTCAAAATTATTTGAGGATGAAGAGCTCCGGATCTTCTACGAAGATATTATTGAGCGTTATAAAGAAGAAAAAGAGTTTTCGATAAAAACCTATTCCGGTTTAGAAGCTCCTTTCCCAAGATTGGTTGGAGATGTTTCGCTTGAACAGCATTCTGCCAGCGATCGCCATGAAGAGAAAATAGGATTGAAATACGAGAAGGATAAAAATCCGTATAAAACGGCAAAGAGTTCTATTCGCGCAGCAGAGATCAGTTTTTATAGGCGTAAGCTGAATGAACTTGCTGACCATATTGGCAAGGCTTCTGGTGAAGATCGGCTTGAACTGATGCAGCGCCAAAAAGACGTAAAATCAAAACTAACCCGGAGAGAAACCAGTGATCCGGATGATCTATATCCTGATCCCGAAAAAGGAATCAGTAATGAGGTCAATGAGAAGGTATTTGAGTATAAGATGAAAGGTGAGAAGTGATGGGTGACAAATAAGTATTTATTTTATAAATAACTTACGTTAATTACGTGTGAGGGCATACACCAAAATATTAGTACCCATCTGTAAAGCTTGTTGCCTCAATGATCCCGGAGTATTGTGAATTTCCTGATCAGCCCATCCATCCCCAAGATTAGATTCATAGCTGTAGTAAGCGACTAATCTCCCTTCGTAAAAAATACCAAATCCCTGCGGAGGATTTCCGTCATGTTCATGAATCTTTGGAAGCCCGTTATCAAAAGTAAATACCTGATCATAGATAGGGTGATTGAAAGGGATCTCAATAAAATCCTCATCCGGAAAAACCTGATTCATAACCGGGCGGATAAATTCATCCAATCCATAATCATCATCTATATATAAAAAACCGCCGTTTTGGAGATACTGCCTCAGGTTACGAGCCTCAGCTGAATTAAGCGTTATGTTCCCATGTCCGGTAAGAAAAACGAATGGATATAAGTGAAGGTCTGAACTTCCCAGTGAAACATCCTTGAAAGATTCTGAGATCCGAATGGGAACATTTGACTTGGTAAATGAGATCAGGTTTTGCAGTGCTGAAGGGTCGTTATACCAGTCGCCACCCCCGCGATATTTAGCACGTGCGATCTCGAATTCACCGGAAGATTGTGCAGGCAGGTGATCCACAAATAAAAATGCAGAAATAAATACAAGTGATATTCGGATGATCATATTATAGTATAGGGATTTTTACAAAGGTTTCAACGGTATCTGAAGCTACGGAACCAAAAACACCAATACCACCTTTCACGTGAGTTATGATATTCTGAACCTCGCCGGGTGAAAGTGTAGAACCTCCCACTTGAACTTCTTGGGATCGCAAAAAATCATAAATGTTATCATCCAGGGTATTAGCTACTATTTTATTGTCTCGATAAAAGGCGATCCCGATCCAAGGGAATTTAATGGTGAAGCTCCCATCCTGATTTCGCTGAAAATTGCCTTCATTTATAATACCTGAGCTGTTGTTCGCAAAATTCTGAAGCTCTTCTTCTTTATCTTCACTGTCTTCATAGAGGTCGGCGTAAAGTGGGGTAAGATTCTGAGGCATTGTTCGCATGCCTAGAGCATTGAACACAAAGATATTTTGACGTCCGGGATAAGAGCTCTCACTCAAGGTGATCTCAAGCTGTTCTGAAGACTGATATATAATGCTGTCGCGAACCCCGCCGAGAATTTGGAAAGTATCAGGAACTACCGTGTACGCAGAGATCAAATTTGTAGATCCCGGAAAGTTAATTTCTATCTGATACGTTCTTTTAGGAATGACTTCATGGTATTGCGTTGGTGTATAAATACCAGGTAGGGCATCAGTATAAAATATTGTTTGATCTACAGCACTGCCAGGACCATCCTCTAAAAGCTGAATTCTAATATTGGCATCACTGACTGCTGTTTCTTCAAAATCATAAAAATCAAGAGCCGGGGAGGTTGTAGAAAGGCGGACGAATGGAAGTTCCCTGTTAGCTACAAGGTAAGATTCCAGTACATATTGTTCCTCATAATCGTCCTGTACATATACATCACAAGAAATGAGGGCTGTAACGGTTAGTAAAATTGTAATCAGGAGGTTTTTCATAGTTTCAGAATTTCACCGTGTAAGAAATGGAAGGAAGAATAGGTAAGAGATTCACCTCATCAACTACGACCGGATTTTCAGAGAAATCATAATTATAGAACCAGGTGTTTCGACGGGAATATACGTTTATAAGCTGCAGCTGAAGTTCAGATTCTCCGATCTTAAAGAAACGCCCGGTTCTGGAAAATGAAACATCCATGCGATGATAATTTGGAAGCCGGGAGGCATTAACCTTACCTACCGTAAAAGCATTTCTGGTATCGTTAGTCCAGGGCAGATCAAATTGTAGATAGCGCCCTAATACTTTGGTGTAGGATTGTCCCGTCGCAAAATTAAAGGAAGCGGTGGCTTTCCATTTGTCACTCAGCTGATAGGTTCCTACCACATTTACATCATGCCGGCGATCATATTTGGGAGGATAAAATCTTGCGGTTTGTCCATCTTGAGTGATCTCGGTATTGAAGCCGGGAAATTTCCGCCAGGTATAGCCAAGTGTATAACCTATAAAGCCGGTGAAATCTCCTTGTCTTTTTTCGAAAAAGATCTCCATACCATACGCATAGCCTTCTCCGATTCTAAAGAGGTCCTCATACAACAACCCTGAAACATCAGGAAGAAATGGATCCAGCTCAAAAAGATCTTTCATGCTGCGGTAATAAAATTCAATATCGAGACCATAACCTGTAAATGGAATAGTCTTTGCACCGACAACAAACTGATCTCCATATGATGGGGAGACTCCCTCAGCTGACGTCAGCCATACGTCAAAGCCGGAGAAAGCTTCATTTGAGATCAGAGTGAGAAACTGATTATACCTTCCATAAGCTGCCTGCAACCGGATACGGTCGGTGGGACGAAATTCCATAGAAAATCTTGGTTCAACCCGGATATATTCGCCATCAGAAAAATAGTTGAATCGGATGCCCGGAGTAAAGATCCAGCGGTTGGAGGGACGGTATTCATCTTGCACATAAAATGAAGCATATTGATTTTGAATACGACTTCTGAAGTTATCCTGATTATCAAAAGAGTCCTGAAGCCTGAAGGTAAAGATGCCCGCCCATACTCCGGTTTTGATCTGATGATTATTTCCCGGGAGGTATTCAAGGTCAGCTTTCACTGAAAAATCATAGATATTGTTTTCTCTGGTGAAAGGAGTGCCGCCGATATCAAATTTTGGGAAGTTGAAGTACCGCGAACCGGTGAAAACAAAGTTGGAGAATAGATTTTCGGAAAAAATATGTGTCCAGTTTCCGCTCAGAGTTTGATTTCCATAATTCAGATTGAACTCGGCATCGCTTCCAAATGGAAAGGTCACCCGGTCCTTACCGGCATAAAAGGCGAGGGAGAGCTTGTCATTTTTTGTGGCATCCAGATTTACCTTACCGTTAAAATCATAGAAGTAAAATTTACTTGGTACATTATCAATGGATTGGCGAAGCCCTGCCAGAAGAGGTTCCAGAGTAGAACGCCGAGCTGCAAGCATCCACGAGCCTTTGCTATACGGGCCTTCAATAGAAAACCTTGAAGCTAATAGCCCAACCGTGGCAGAACCGGCGGTCTCATTCCGGTTTCCATCTTTGTTATAAATGGTGAGTACGGAACCGAGCCTTCCACCATATTCAGCAGGATATCCACCTTTATACAATCGTACATCTTTAATAGCGTCCGGATTGAAGGTGGAGAAAAAGCCAAAAAAGTGACTTGGATTATAAACTGTGGTACGGTCTAATAAGATCAGGGTTTGATCGGGGCTTCCCCCGCGGATATATAAACCGCTCGAAAAATCGGATGCGGCTTTTACTCCTGGAAGTAATTGAATGGATCGAAACACATCAGCTTCAAAAACCGACGGCAGTTCTTTAACGAGTTCGGTATTGATCTGTGCTGTCCCAATGTTTTTCTGTTCTTCCTGTTCTGCGCGTGATCGAACTTCGATCTCTTCCAGCTCTATGCTTTCCGGAACAAGTTCAATATCAAGTCGGAGGTTCTGGCCGGGTTCCAGGATGATATCTTCCCGAAATGCCCGATACCCTACATAACTGGAAAATATTGAGTAGGTACCGGGTTCAAGGTTGGGAAGTGAGTAATATCCCAGGGTATTACTAGATGTACCTTTATTGAGCTCTTGAAAACCAATATTAGCACTTATGAGGGTTTCACCGGTTTGGGAATCAGTGATGTACCCGCTTATGGAAGCTGATTGAGCAACAGCGAGGGAAGTTCCCATCCAAATAAAGATAAAAAAAAGCAAAGTAAGCTGGCGCATGTAATAGGATGACAACTGAATTGTGAGTGTGTTATGAAAAATCTAGGTTCAAATTGAATTAAGTAAATGAAATCTATAATCCCAGATCACCTTGTTCATCCCCTCCGGGGATGTTAAGATCGGTACCTAATTCTTTGTTAATCTTCTTGATGAAATGAGCTGACAGCATTGGCGATTCTTTTTCCATATTCTGATGAACGAAGAAGTACAGTTTCTCCATTCCCTGATCTTTCCAAAACTTAAGTCTTTTAACCCAGTCATCCAGTCGCGTATAGTCGCTTTTATGATTAGCCCCAACATAGCGGATAAAAGCCACGGGAGAGGTGAGCCGCATATGCAGAAGATCCCTGCGTCCGGCGGTGTCAGTAATTATGTTAGTTATTCCATATTCCTCAAAAAGCTGATACACCTGACCTGCTACAGCGGGATCGTTGAACCAATCTGTATGTCGTAGTTCTATAGCAAGGGGAATATCTTTTGGCCAGATCTCCGCCAATCGCTGAATACGGTCAAAGTCTTTGGGTTTGAAATCGTCCCTGAGCTGCAAGAAGATCATTTCCAGCTGATCACCAAATCCTCGCATTCCGTGCAGGTATTCTTCAAGCGGAGCTTCAATTCCTTTCAGTCTTTTGAAGTGGGAGATGCTGTTCACTACTTTTGGAAAGAACTTGAAGTCGATAGGTGTTTTGTCTTTCCATTCCTTAGCCTGATCGGGGCCATAGGTTTTATAGTGTGTGGCATTTAACTCAATGGAATTGAACTGGCGGGAATAATAAGTAAGCTCGTCTTTGGTCCCCTGGGGATAAAATCCTTTGAGATCCTTTTTATTCCACTTTGCACAGCCTACATATACTTCAAAATCTTCACCGCCCTTCCGGTTCAATACTTTCAAGGTATCAGGGTGATCTTCGGGGAGGGTGAAGTCAATGGATCCGGGATCCTCTACACTGCCAAATTTCATGTATTCGTTATTGGTTAATAGTTATTCGTGTAAACCTAATATAACGAATAACTATTAACGATTAAGGATGATCGATTGCAATAAAGAGCTTAAAATTTCGTATATTTGAAGCAGTTCATTGACGTATTGGGGGTGTTCTGGATTCGACGGGTTGAGTATTACCGTTGGTTGCGTGTCGAGAGTGTCCAATGATTCTCGTAATAACAATCATTATGGAACAAAAGTAATTGACAATAATTACTCATACCGCTTAGCAGCTTAAACTGTTGAGCCGTCCCGCCGGTTAAGTGCCTATCATTGCCGGCCCGGACGTCATACAAGATAGGATAGCGTTAAAGTGCTTTCTGTCGCTTTTACGTGAAACTTTAACAGGATAGTTTGAAGTCGCTTAGGTACTGGGCTCGGCTTCAGGCGAATGTCAATCAGTACCTACACATGTAGATGCTAACAGGTCTACCTTCCCGGACCGGGGTTCGACTCCCCGCACCTCCACAATACAAAATAAAACCAAGCCAAAGTGCCTTTAATGCGCTTTGGCTTTTTTTATATGACGAATTTGAGATAGCTTAGTGAACTATTCAGTGACCATTTTTTAGCTTGATTCACAGTCGTGATGTAAAAAAGAAACCATTGGATTCCATTCTAAATTATCCACTGTGAATTGATCATTCGGTATTTCAGATTTTTGATATTGAGAGAAAGGTAAACACACAAATACACCTCATCATTGAATATTCTGTGTTGGCAACCGGACATCTTTCACTAATTAAATAAGAGATACTTTCCGTTAAATCTTAATTTTGAAATTGAGAGGGATGAGCCGTTTGCTGTCTGTTTTTCATGCACTTTGGGAAAATAATATTGTCCGATGCTTTGTTATAATTCGTTAAAAGCGCTTCCAAAGATGATGCATTATCAAAATTAGGTTTCTTACTAATGGTAGATTACACATATTACAACCGTTAGTAATTAAAATTATTAGGAAGGAATTGCATTGATGAAGTTGCCATTTGTACTTGCAAAGAAATTTGTAGCAGGAGAATCTTTCCATGATGCCAAGCCAAAGGTAGAGCAGCTCAATAAAAAAGAGATCAAGATCACGTTGGATCTGTTGGGTGAAAATGTTAAAGACAGACAAACTACGGACGCAACAGTAGATGAGTACATTAATCTTATAAACGATATCAAAGAAACGGGTCTTGACAGCAGCATATCTATTAAACTGACCATGCTTGGACTTGATATTGATCGCTCATATTGTCGTGATAATTTATTTAAACTTTTAGAAGTGGCAAGAGTAAACGATCAATTTGTAAGAATTGATATGGAAGGTTCGGATTATACCCAGGCCACAATAGATATGTTTAAAGAGGCTTTTGAAGAATTTGGCAAACATGTTGGCATTGTAATTCAAGCTTATCTGCATCGCACAAAAAATGATATTAGTGACTTAGCAGAGATCGGTGCAGATGTGAGAATATGTAAGGGGGCTTATAAAGAACCGGCTGATATAGCATTGCAAAAAATGGATGACATTAGAAATGCATATAAAGAGTACACGAAAGTTTTATTAAACAAAACATCCTACCCAAGAATTGCTACCCATGATGACCTCTTAATTGATTGGGTGAAATCTTATGTGGAAGAAAAGAATATCGGAAAAGACCGCTTTGAATTTCAGATGTTGTATGGATTAAGGCAAGAGACGATGGAGTCTTTTGTGGATGAAGGATACAACGCTCGTATTTATGTACCCTATGGGACAATGTGGTTCCCATATTATAAAAGAAGGCTGATGGAAAGGAAGGAAAACATATGGTTCATACTCTCAACCATATTCCAAAAATAGTGCATCTGCTAGTTAGCTTATAAAATGAGCTGATACTTTTATTGAATTGTGTATGAAATCAGTGCAATTTTTTGCAATGTGCTGATTCAAAGATTATAAAAAGCCTTAATATAGACCAGGACATGGCCTCAAGTTGTGCTTGGTTTTAATATTTAACAATAATCAAAAGCGACGTTATGAATACACAGTTTACTATTAAATCCAAGGCTGTACTGAGCCTTGTAGTTTTCTTTATGCTTTCGTCAACCATTTTGGAAGCTCAACAAAGGTCAAGAAGTTTACCCATTGATACTGCTTTAGTTTCAATGGATGAAGTAACTATTAAAGGTGAAAAAGTTCCATATAAAGTTACAGTTGGAACCCAGCCTGTTTACGGAGAAGATGGTGAACCTGATGCTTCTTTATTCTATACCTATTATGAAAGAACTGATGTTTCGAACAATGAAAACCGCCCGATTTTTGTCTCCTTTAACGGAGGTCCCGGTGCCGGTTCATTATGGATGCATCTGGGATATACTGGTCCAAAGAGATTAATGATCAGTGATGAAGGATATCCTATTCAACCATATGGAGTAGAAGACAATCCTCATTCTATCCTTGATGTAGCAGATATTGTATTTGTTAATCCCGTTAATACCGGGCTTTCGCGAATTGTTAATGATGGGGAAGGTGAACAGTTCTTTGGGGTCAACGAAGACCTTACCTATTTGGCTGATTGGATAGATACATTTATATCCAGACAAAATCGCTGGAAATCCCCGAAATATCTTATTGGAGAAAGTTATGGCACCCCACGTGTATCCGGGTTGGCAGGCATGCTTCAAGGCAGGCACTGGATGTTTTTAAATGGAGTAGTACTTGTGTCACCAACAGGATTAGGATTGGAGCCTGAAGGGCCAATGCCTCGATCATCGGTATTAAAGTTGCCATATTATACGGCTGCTGCTTGGCATCATAACAAGTTAGTACCTGAATTACAGAATAAAGACCTTGATGAAATACTTCCTGAAGCAGAGAAATTTACTATTGAAGAATTGTTACCTGCTCTTTCTTATGGTGGTTTTATTGATGAGAACAGAAAGCAAGAGCTCATTAAAGAGGTGGCAAAATACTCAGGACTTTCTGAAGAATTTGTAGAGGATTACAACCTTGCTGTTCCTTCCTCAGCTTATTGGAAAGAACTTCTTAGAGATGAAGGTTACACTATAGGACGGCTTGATTCTAGATATAAAGGGATTGATAGAGCAGACGGTGGTGAGCGCTATGATTATCCTGCCGAATATTCATCCTGGAAACATTCTTTTACCCCCGCTATAAACTACTATATAAGAGATGTTCTTGGATTTGAAACTGACCTGCAATACTACGTTTCAGGTCCTGTTCGCCCATGGAATAGAGAAGGTAATAGAACAGGAGAAATGTTAAGACAGGCAATGGCTGAAAACCCAAATCTTAAGGTTATGGTACAGTCCGGATATTATGATGGAGCTACCGATTATTTTTCTGCTAAGTACACGATGTGGAATATCGATCCGAGTGGGAAAATGAGTGATCGTTTCAGATTTGAAGGTTACAGAAGCGGCCATATGATGTACCTAAGATCTGAGGATCTGGAGACTTCTAACGAACACATCCGTGAATTTATCAGAAATTCATTGCCGGAAAACGGAGCTCCGGCTAAGTATTAATTATAAAAGTCAGTATATAAAGTAAGAAATCACCGCTTTTTTTAGCGGTGGTGATTTTTTTTATAGCCTTCACTAACAGTTACATATGTGAATTTATTATGAAGCAAAAAGTTCATTTTCAAAGTTTAACAACCCAAACTTTGATATTGGGACTGCAATAGTAGAAAATGAGCTAGATACTTTTTAAACAACAATGATTAGTTAATCTAAACCAAAACAACCATCACATGAAAATACAGATACCAATTTTTATAATGACAATTCTTCTGTTTTGTTTACCCTCATTAGGGTTTGCACAAACAGGAACAATTGAAGGACAGGTTACTGATGCATCCGGCGAATTGCTTATAGGTGTAAACGTAACAGTGCAAACAGAAGGAAGGACTATAGGGTCTTCAACTGATATTGACGGTATGTATAGTATTACCGGCGTACCTGCAAGAACAGTCGAAGTAGTTGCCCGTTTTGTAGGATTCAGAACTGAAAGACAAGAAGTTCAAGTTTCTGCCGGAGAGACAGTCACATTAGATTTTGTGATGTCAATTTCTACTATGAATCTTGATGAACTGGTAGTAACAGGTACGGGTGGTACTGTTGAAAGAAAATCACTCGGACATACTATTTCGTCTGTAGAATTTGGTGGAATTGAAAACGTAGCTACAACTTCGGTTCAAGATGCTTTGACCGGAAAGATCGCGGGTGTAAATATTAACGCTCAAAGTGGTGCAATTGATCAGGAACCTAAGATCAGAATTCGCGGAACCTCCAGTTTATCTATGACCAACCAGCCATTGATCTACGTTGATGGTGTTCGTGTAAATGGTGGTGGTGGTTTTGCGCCAGGTTTTGGAGCAGGTGGCCTGGGCTCTCCTTCAGGTCTGTCAAATATTAACTTTGATTCAATTGAAAGAGTTGAGATCCTTAAAGGCCCTGCAGCTGCAACCTTATATGGTTCTCAGGCAAGTTCTGGGGTGATTCAGATTTTTACCAAGCAAGGTACACAGGAATCAGCTCCACAATTTGATATCGAGTATGGAACTACATTATATCAAATGCCTGACCGCTTCAAAAAGAATGCTGGTTTTGCGGAAAATGCTACGGAACAACAAAATATCAGTGATGTTCTTGGTGTAAATGTGGATTTATATGAGCCATTTGAAACACCAATTAATACAATTGACCTGTACGGTATTGGTGTTGGTCAAGAAGTTTCGGCTTCTGTACAGGGTGGTGGTGAATCGATGACTTATTTCTCCAATGTGAGATATTCTTATACAGATGGACCATTTGACCCTTCACCGGCAAATTTTAATGGTGGTGCTGTTGGTGAAGCTAACGATGTGTATAAGAAAATATACTTCACCGGTAATTTAAACTTTATGCCCGGCGATAATCTGACGCTTCGTGCACAGACTTCATACACAAATTCTGATATCAGTGTTTATGAGAGTGGAATTACGATTTACACTCCTACAAGTACTTCCCGTTATGCTAAACCTGAACGAGTAGGTCAGGCAAGCCAATATGATACATTCGGTATCCCAATATTCGCCACTACAAGAGAGGGTACTTATCCGACTGTAACGGATGAAAGTAACTCGGGAAGAGTAGTTTTAAAAGCTGATTACTTCCCAATAGATGGGCTGTCATTTGATGCTGCATTAGGACTTGATTACCGAGATCAAAGGAGTGCTAATTTTCTTCCTTTTGGCTACAACGTAGATGGTGTTGCTCCTAATGGTGATGGACAGATCCAGATCGGTACCCGGCAACAGATGGTTTTGTCTCTGGAAGGTAAAATGAATTGGATCAAAGATCTAAATGAAGATATAACTTCTACATTTGTGGCAGGTTTCCAGGCGTATCAAGAAAAACAAAATACCATGAACTCGACTGGAACCAGTTTTTCAGGCCCCGGTTTGGAAGTATTGGGTGCTACTGCTACGCAAACCTCTGGCTCCTTTTTCCAAGAGGTCGTTAATGCAGGTGGTTTTGTACAGGAACAGATCGCTTACAGTGAGTGGCTCTATTTAACAGCCGGTTTACGAATGGATGCAAGTAGTGCTTTTGGAGAAGACTTCAACTACGCTACCTACCCGAAATTTTCTGCTTCTTTTATTCCTACTACCGCTTTTGATTTTGAGATCAATAACGTTTCATCATTCAGGGTAAGAGCAGCATGGGGGCAATCAGGTCAACAGCCGGGTGCTTTTGACAGATTCACCACATTTGTACCCGTAAACTCTTCTGAGGGTGCAGGTTTACTGCCGGGTAACCCTGGAAACAGAGATCTTAAACCTGAGATTGCCACTGAGTGGGAAGCAGGTTTCGAAATTGGCCTATTTGAGGATAGAGTAGGATTTGAAGCAACTTATTGGGACCGTGTAGTTGAAGATGCACTTATAGATCGTACCTACGCTCCATCAGGCGGTTTTACTGCTTCTCAGCTAACAAATGCTGGAAGGCTGACTGCTAATGGATTTGAACTAGGATTAAATAGTAATGTCGTTCAGAATAGAGACTTCACCCTGAATGTCTTTGTGAATGCAGCATATCTTCAAGAAAACGTAGAATCATTAGGTGGACAACCTCCAATTAAGATTGATGCAGGTTACATACGTGACCGTATGTTTATAAAAGAAGGATACGCACCCGGTGCATATTTTGGAACCAAATTACCGGATGGTATTGCATTTCCTTTTGATAGTAATCAAGATGGAACTCCTGATAGCCAGTCCGAATTGGAAGCTTTCTTCGCTAATCCAATTGATCCCGGTTCATTTAACTCTGCTATCATGGTTGCAGGAGCTGATGGACAAGCACTTACCGGTGGTTCAACATATTTGGATCATTATTTAGGAAAACCCACTCCTGATTGGGAAGGTGCTTTCGGCTTTACAGCAAATCTATACAAGAATTTTTCTGTAAGCAGTCGCTTTCAATATGCTTTTGGTAACTACTACCATCATAACCTGACTGATGCATTCCGAAGAACAAACAGTGCTATTGGTCGTAATACCATCAGAGCTGCTGAATTAGAATCGGTACTAAAAAATCCCGCAAGCAGTGCTTCACAACGAATTGAAGCGGCTCAGGAATGGGTAAACAACAATGTTTCTTTATCTCCATTCGACGGATTAAATGAAATTGAAAAAGCTGACTATATAAGATGGACGAATCTGAGTATTTCTTATCAAATACCTTCAAATGCTGTTGATAGGTTGGGAATAAATAATGCTTCGGTAACTTTGAATGGTAATAACCTTGCATTGTGGAGTAAATATGGTGGAGTAGATCCACTTGCAACCGGAGAAGCCAGTTTAGGGCAGGGTGCATCTCTGCAAGAAAACTTTGGCGGCGGTATGGATACCTATGGTACTCCTTTGTTAACAACCTATGCATTAACCTTAAAGTTTGACTTTTAATCATAATGCAGTCAGCACAAACAATTTTTCACATAAAATATTTTCGACTATGAAAAGTATAATCACACAATTTAAAATTAGATACGGCTCCATATTTGTTATAGGAGCACTCCTTTTATTCTTAGGGAGTTGTAATCTGCTGGAAGTGGAAAATCCGAACAGCTTAACAGTTGAAGATGCGAGTTCACCATCTTCTGCGGAAGGTCTTAAAAACGGACAGTTAAATGGCCTAATGTCAGGAACGGCATGGACTTATGCTGCGACTTCAACAATAAGTGACGAAATTTTCTGGACTGGTTCTTATGAATCATATAAGACATTCAGTGAAGGAAGGGTTGCTTTTGATGCCAATGAGATTCTGGTCTCAGGTTATCCTGAGATAGCCCAAGCGAGATATATGTCAGATTTTGCAATCGAAAACCTTGAACAATTCGATGCAGATTCTGAATTAACTGATCGCTCAATATTGGTGAAAAGTTACATATATGGTGCTTTTATACGTATTACAATAGCTGATTCATATGATGATTTTGTTTTCTCAAACGGCACAGAAACATCACCTGCGATCGGTGAAGATAATATGGACAATCTGTACGACCAGGCTGTTACTATGCTGGATAAAGCACTTGCCATTTCACAAACATTGGGGAATACTACCCTTGAAGCTCAATCATTAGGACTTCGGGCCCGGGCCAAACATGCAAAAGGTGTTTGGGGTAAACTTAATCCAGCAGGAACAACTCCGGCTAGCCCTTTAGTTACCGGAACTGGTGCTTTGGCTGATGCAGAAGATGCTCTTGCTCTAATGACCGCAGATTATAAAGCCGTAATTGACTACCGAGGACCAAACGTAGCGAACTATCTGGCAGGTCAGGTGAATAGTCGTGGTGAGCTAACCCTTGCAGATCCTTTTGATGATATCGTTACAGGCAACCCGGATCCACGTGCAGTAGCGATCATTAATGATTTCTATGATACTCAAACATATGCAGAGAACTTTTCTCCATTTACCTGGTTATCAGCACGAGAAATGCGCTTGATCATTGCTGAGGAATTAGTAGGAACAAATGATATTAGAGCTCGAAACGAAATAAATGCACTAAGAGATTTGGATGGCTTGCCTGAAATGCAACCCGGAGATGACTTTGAGGTATTTATTGAGCATGAAAGAAGAGCTAATCTATTTCTGCAAGGCAGACGGCTTAATGACATGTACCGATTTGGTTCTCAATCGCCCGATTGGTTAGCAGGTGAAGACGCTCTGGAAACACCCGGGGTATTATTACCGATTCCAAGGAATGAGCAATTAGCCAATCCGGATCTGTGATAAAAGAATTAAATCAATAGAAATTTAATTAACAGGATGTTAAATATGTCAAATTTAAAAGTAAAAACAATGTTGGTAGGCTTGGGAGTTTGTATGCTTTCCATGTTTACTACAACAGTATTTGCACAACCTTCCGACCCTGCCCCTGATCGGACAGAAGGTGAAGGCCCATATGAGCGTCTCATAATTCGAGGTGCCAATATGATCGATGGTACCGGTGCCCCTATGACGGGCCCGGTTGATATCGTTATTGAGGGCAACAAAATCGTATCAGTACATCGGGTAGGTTATCCCGGTGTACCGATAAACGAAGATCGCCGTCCAGATGGTGCTACAAAGGAAATCGATGCATCCGGGATGTATGTTATGCCCGGTTTCATTGATATGCACGTACATACCGGTGGGAAGCCCAAAGTACCTAATGCCGAGTACACCTATAAATTATGGATGGGACACGGTATAACAACGGTACGTGGTGTTCCTTTCGATAATTTGGAATCGTCACTCAGTGAAAAACAACGAAGTGAGCGAAACGAAATAGTAGCTCCGAGAATGTTCAGCTATCACCGTGTAGGTTCAGGATGGGATGATCCTGTACATACACCTGAACAAGCACGTGAGTGGGTTCGTTGGGCAAAAGAACAGGGAATTGATGGTTTGAAAGTTGGTGCTCATGATCCTGAGATCATGGAAGCTCTTCTTGATGAAGCAGAGAAACTGAAACTGAACAGTACAGCTCACTTAGATCAAATTGGTGTGGTTCGCATGAATACCGCGGATGCAACTAAATTAGGTTTGGGTGCGCAAACGCATTATTACGGATTGTTTGAGTCCATGTATGATGACCATGATCTTCAGCCATATCCCAACGATTATAATTATCAAAACGAACAAGATCGCTTTGGCCAAGTTGCACGTCAGTGGAATAAAATCGTTGAGCCAGGTGGAGAAGAATGGAATGAGCTTATTGAGCTGTTCCTGAAGCATGATCTGACCATGGACCCAACCATGACTATTTACGAAGCGAGCAGAGACGTCATGAGAGCTCGTAATGCTGACTGGCACGAAGATTACACTTTACCCACCTTATGGGACTTTTACAAGCCTAACAGGCGTGCACACGGTTCTTATTGGTTTGACTGGACAACTGAGGACGAAGTTCAGTGGAAAAACTTTTACCAACGTTGGATGCAATTCCTGGATGATTATAAAGATGCAGGTGGTCGTGTTACAACCGGTTCTGATGCAGGATTTATCTACAAGCTTTATGGCTTTGACTACATCCGTGAACTAGAATTATTGCAGGAAGCTGGGTTCCATCCTTTAGAAGTTATTCGTTCTGCTACAATGAGCGGAGCCGATGAGCTATATAAAAAACTGGATGGAAATGCCCCTTTCGGGATCATTCGTCCTGGTAAACTAGCTGATTTGGTAATTGTGGAAGAAAATCCACTTCAAAACTTGAAGGTACTGTATGGAACAGGAGCAATAAGAGTAGAAGGTGTTGACGAGATCGTTCGCGTTGGTGGAGTTAAATATACCATCAAAGACGGAATTGTGTATGACGCAAAACAACTCCTTGAAGATGTTCGAAATATGGTTGACGATCAAGAAACTGAACTTGGTAAAAAAGAAAAATACTAAGATCGGCCAAATTATTATCAATATTGAAACCCCTGCCAAAAACAGGGGTTTCTTTTTAAGAAAAAATTGGATGAATAAAATGAAGAAATTAAAAGCACTGACAACGATATTTTTCACCATACTTTTTTTAGGGGTATCATTTAATGGTATGGCTCAAAAGAAATTCGGGGAATTGGCAGAAGGCCCTTACGACCGATTAGTAATTAGAAATGCAATGGTTATTCCCGGACATGGTGGCCCTCCGGTAGGCCCTTATGATATTGTAATTGAAGGTGATAAGATCACCGAAATGATCCCTTTTGATCCTGTAACGGCTGAACGAAGAGGGAATAGTGAACGACCAACCGGAAATAGGGTAATAGAAGCTGATGGCAAATATGTGATGCCAGGCATGATCGATCTCCATATGCATTTAAGACAGGATCCTATGGAAATTGAATATGTATATTACACTAAGCTTGCCCATGGGGTAACAACGATGGTTCCCGCTCCCGACCGGGGTCTTGATAATGCAATGAATGAAGCCAGACGCAGTGATGCCAATGAAATTCTTGCCCCACGTATGTATCCAATATGGGGCTGGGGTTCTAATACTGATTTTGAAAGAGAATACCTTGAGAACCCCGATAATGCTCCGGAAGTAGCCGCAGAGATGTTTGAAAAAGGAGCACATGTAGTAAGTGTAGGAAGTTTAGGATGGAATCAAAAATTACTTGGTGCAGTAACAAAAGCAGTAACTGAAAACGGTGGTATTACTACCTATCACATTCCTCCCAATACAACTTCAGTAACACAAGCGGTAGATGCAGCACGTTTAGGTGTTACGATGATCGAACATCATTACGCCTATGCAGAAGCTTCTTTAGACCGACAAGTACAGGATTATCCACGCGACTATAATTACAACGACGAAAATGCGCGTTTCCGGCATGCAGGTAAAGTGTGGACAGAAGCTAACCGTGAACGTCTTTTAGGAGAAGTAGCTGATTCACTATATGCTTATGGAGTTCATATGCTTCCAACAAGAGTTGTTTATGAAGCTAACCGCGATATTCTAAGAGCCGCAAGTTTACCTTGGAATGAAAAATATACTCATCAGGCACTTATAAATTGGAACCTTCCTAATCCGGCTTTTCATGGATCATACCACTATGACTGGACTTCTGATGATGAATATTACTGGAATTATGCATTTGACCTTTGGGGTGACCTGATCTATGAATTTAATAAAAGAGGAGGGCACGTTTCTTACGGTACTGATGACAATTATATATGGGCAACTCCCGGTTTTTCAAACGTACGTGAGTTACAACTGTTGAGAGAAACAGGCATGCATACGCTTGAGGTATTAAAAGCCGCAACCCACAACAGTGCAATCACACTTCGTGAAGAAAAACTTGGCCTTATACGTCCAGGATATACTGCCGACCTGTTGATTGTTGATGGAAGTCCTCTTTATAACCTCCGTAATATGTATTCTTTTGGCGCTATTAATACCGATCAGAACGGTGATATGTATCGCACGAAAGGTATTGTTCATACTATTAAGGATGGAGTTGTTATTGACAACGATAAGCTGATGGAAGAAGTAGCCCGAATGGTGAAAGAATCCAAAGAGGGTGTTTCCAAAGAAAATATAATGACTGCACCATTTTTGGTAGACTAAGTCCTTATTAACAGGGGGCCATTTGGTGGAATATAAAATGATGAAAATCTTATTGCACCTCCTGTTGAGGGAGGGGCAATAAGTATTTAAATATCTGTATCTGTTTTTCAAACATCCTTAAGTCCAGTAAAACTATGATTTATAAAATTGACAAGATTCTCAAAACACTTTGCTTCAGTTTAATTTTCCTTGGTCTGAGTTTACAGCATGCTGAGGCTCAAAAAAAATTCGGAGACCTGGCTGAAGGACCTTATGACCGATTAGTTATTCGTAATGCAATGGTTATTCCCGGACATGGAGGACCACCTGTAGGTCCTTATGATATTGTGATTGAAGGAGATCAGATCTCAGAAATGATTCCCTTTGATCCTGTTACGGCAGAGCGCAGAGGAGACTCCAGTCGGCCAACAGGAGATCGCATTATAGATGCAACAGGAAAATATATAATGCCCGGACTCATAGATCTGCATGGGCACCTAAGGCAGGAGCCCATGCCACTTGAGTATATCTATTATTTAAAACTTGCTCATGGTGTTACTACTTTTGGGCCGGCATCAGATAGAGGAGTTGAATATGCTATGGAAGAAGCAAGACTTGCAGACCGGAATGAGATACTGGCTCCTACTATGTACCCATTATGGTCATGGGGATCCGGATTAGATTATGATGAAGTATTTTTATCAGATCCTGAAAATGCACCAAGAATAGCACGGGAAATGGCTGAAAAAGGTGCACGACAGGTTTACCTAAATGGTATAGCCTGGAATCAGGAATTATTTAAAGCTGCAGCAGATGCTGTATGGGAAAATGGAGGAGTTACCGGAGTTCATATCCCTCCATCCTATACTTCTGTAATAGATGCTGTGGATGCAGCTCGATTAGGGGTTACTTTTATACTGCATCATTATGGATATGGTGAATCTTCGCTGGACAGAGCCGTTCAGGATTATCCAAGAGATTATAATTTTGATAATGAGAATCACAGATTTCGTGAAGCCGGAAGGGTGTGGCAGGAAGCAAACCGGGAACGCCTGTTAGGGGAGGTGGCTGATTCTTTGGTTGCTTATGGAGTATTTATGCAGCCAACTCAGGTAGTGTATGAAGCGAACAGAGATATTGTGAGAGCCCAGAGTTTACCGTGGCACGAAAAGTATACGCACCAAAATTTAATAGAGTGGAATCTTCCTGATCCTGCCTATCATGGTTCCTTTCATTACGACTGGACTTCTGATGATGAGCAAACCTGGTATGAGGCATACGACCTTTGGGGAGATTTGATCTATGAATTTAACAAGCGGGGAGGAACGGTTGCATATGGTACAGACGACAACTACATCTGGGCTACTCCCGGCTTTTCAAATATCAGGGAATTACAACTTCTTAGAGAATCAGGTATGCACACACTTGAAGTTCTAAAATCAGCGACACACAACAGTGCCAAAGCCTTGCGCATTGAAGATAAAACAGGATTAGTTCGGCCCGGTTACGAAGCAGATCTAATCCTGATAGATGGAAGTCCATTATATAACCTTCGGTTTATGTATTCTTTTGGAGCCATCACACTTGATGAAAATGAGAACATGTACCGAACAAAAGGGATTGTTCACACCATAAAAGATGGAGTTGTTATCAACAATGACAAGCTGATGGAAGAAGTAGCCCGAATGGTCAAGGAATCTAAAGTTGGTGTAGGCTCCAACATAGTTGATGACCCTTTTCTGATTGAGGATTGATGCTTTTTGAGCTCGGTCAAATAAAATTCAACACTTAATATTGATGCACTTTTATGATAAAGTTTAGAAAAAATTATCGGTACGTATTGAAGTCTTTCATTTTAGTAATGCTGATTGTGACAATTGTCAATTGTTCAAGTCAGGATAGTCCCTATGTTGACAATGCTGATGTGGTTATCGAAAAGCTGGAGCAGGAGCGTTCTGAAACATTGGCAGCGTTAGAAAATGAAGTTACAGCTCAGAACATAGAAAAGCTTATTGAGCTGGGTATGTGGAATGATGCAGAACGATATATTTCCGATGCAGACAATGAAAGCAACGAGATCAAGCTAGCGGAAGCTAAACTGTTATTTAAAAAACATCGATACAGTAACTCTGAAACAATTGTTAATGATGTATTAGAAAGTAACTCTGCTAACCGAATGGCAAGATTGCTAAAGGCTGAGCTACATATTCAGGCCTGGGAATTAGATAAAGCCGATGAAGTTGGTTCTTCCCTTTTACAAGAGAATGCAAATGATGCTGAGGCCGGTTTGATCCGAGGTAAAGTAGCTCTGCTTAACCGTGATTTTGGTGAAGCTTTACGCTGGGCAAAGAATGTACAGGCTTGGGATCCGCAATTTGCAGATGGTTATATGCTGGAGGCTGAAGGTCTATTTTGGGATCAAGATCCTGCGGCTGCGGAACCTGCTCTGAAGAAGGCACTTGAGTTAAATCCCTACAACCCTGATGCACGTTTTAGTTATGGCTATGCAGTATGGCGGAGAGTAGATGCAACGCAGTTAGACAACATGGCTGCACAATGGAATTTAGCGTTTGAAGTAAATCCCCTGCACTATCTAACACACTGGCATTATGGCAACGGGCATACAGATCTGACTTACGCTGACTATACTCACCCATCAGATTCTGAAGTACGGGAAGCCCTTAACAGGGCAGAAGTACTAATTCCTCAGGATAATCTTGATGAAGCAATAGCCATTACCCATGAAGTTGAAGCAATATATCCTGAATCTGTACTTCCAGAGATGATGCGGGCTTCTATATATTATATGCATTACGATATGGATCGCTCTTCAAGGTTGGATTCATCTCAGGCCGGTTTCGAAAATATACTGGACCGAAAAAAGAATTATGGTCCGGCTCATAACGGGTTAGCGGCAGTTATCAAACAGCGACAATTTGAGTATCTGGATGGTTTTGAAGAGCTTGAACAGGCGATATCGGATACCGAAATTCCAGAAGAAGGCTCTGTGTTCTATAATGTATTCAAGGATGCAAACTACTACCCGGGTGACCGTGTTAAAAAAATGATCGCGCAACAGATCGGGCCAAGTAAGGCCTACTTGCCAATGATCAATAAGTTTGATTCTGATTTTGCGATTCCCCCACTTCACATTGACCTGGCTATAGCAATGGATCGCAGTTATTTCCGATATGGAACAACTTTTGATAACCGACAGTGGATGGATATCCGTGGAGTTGGAAGCGGTGCTACCGGTATTGAGTACTTGGAGCGAGGAGCCCACTGGGAGCGGAATGTCTTAGCTCATGAATATGCACATCTTTACCATGGGCGTATTCTAACCGATGAGGAAAGCCGTAAAATTCGTGCTTTATATCACACTGCCAAAGAGAATAATACTACGCTCGATTATTATGCATCCAATAACGAAAGCGAATTTTTTGCTCAGGGATATGCCGGTTTCCTTGCCGAGAAAAAAGTACACCCGCTTAATCACAAATCAATGAATACCAGAGAGTATATCCTTGAAAAGGATCCGGAATATTATGCGTTCCTGGAATCCCTGTTACAGAAGCAGAAAGACTATTTATCCGGCAATGAAGAAGTGTTGGCTGACAACTGGGCTCAAACCTATTTAACTCTTGCTGAAAGAGCGCATGGAAGCAACGACCTTGAAAGAGCCACGACCTATCTTGATACATCCCTGACCTTTAGCAGCGATTACATTCCAAGTTTACTCGAATATGCTGAAGTGAATGCAAAGAAAGGAGATTTTGATGGCGCTGAGGATATGATAACAAGAGCCACTGATCTGAATTCAGATTATGCACCGATCTACGTATCTCGTGCAAATATTATTCATCAAAAAGCATTAAGTGGGGATGTGTTATTTAGTGAAGCAATAGAAGATCAGAGGTCACTTTTTGAACAAGCCGAATCTATGGAAGAAGATCTGGCTGAGTTTGCAAACCTTAACAGTCTGGCACGTGAAAGGTATCTGAATTATGGATTAATAAAAGAGGCTATAGAAATCTCCGAAGAGTATGTTGAAAGTGCCCCTGCGATTTCAACATACTTGCAAGATCGTAAAGAGGATGCAGAAGCATTTGCAAAATTTTTACGCAGTTCATTGGGATACTCAGATCAGGTATCTCCTTTCTTCAAAGATCTTCTCGATCAAAATCCGCAAAATTTTAATTATCGACTTATGTATGCTGATGTTTTGAAGCGGGGAGGTCGAATGGATGAAGCCTTAAGTGTATTAGAAGAAGGACAACTAATTTTAGCTTCTGCCGATAATGAATTGCCGAGTTACTCATTGAGAATTGCCCTTATTAATATTGAAAAAGGGGAAGATGAAAATTATGAGGAAGAAATAAATAATTTATTTGATTCCGATTTAGGCATGGATGAAAAATTATTGCTTGCACAACTTTATGCAAAACTTGGTCAGACTAGTGAAGGAAATGATCTGTTAGACAGTACTTCTGGAGTTGTTCTTCCTTTTGATCTGGCTGAATTCGGTTTTGTCCAAGGCATGCTGGCAGAAGCGAATGATAATATGGATCTAGCCGAGCAACATTACAGTAAGGCATTAGAACATAATTCATATCATCTGCACGCACGGTCAGCTCTAGTTAAGCTTATGAAACAGCAGGGTAAAGATGACATTGCTTTATCGCTAGTTAAGGAGGCAGAAAGCCTTCCTATTTCGCTTGGCCCAGATTTTAGTCGCCTGATCAACTAAATAAGAAGTTCTATTTTCCTATTACCCAAGCCAAAGTGCCTTAAAAGCGCTTTGGCTTTTTTACTGTTGGGATACTGTGAACTATATAATGATCAATAGTAAGAATGACCGCCATCAAATTTTCCCACTTTTCTACTCACAACCGCATTTACAATCATTGAGAGCATTTAAATTCAGTCTAATCCAGGAAAGCGCATGCAGAATTCTTTGATACCATCAAACCCGCCGCTACTTTAGTTGAAGTATGTAAACTCATTCACCCCGAATTGTTGGTTGAAATCGAAGCAGAGGCCGTCTTGAATGCTGAGGAATAAGTAGTAAGCCTTGTACCTAACAACTTGAACCTTGAACCTAAAACCTTCCTACTAAAACCACACCATCAAATTAAATGAAGGTTGAATACCAAGATCATAAACATCTACCGGGCGGGATGAAAGGCGCTGACGATTTTGAGGAACTGAGGTATCTATCACCAGGTTTAATTCACGATACCAGGTATTTTGCCGGTCAAGTACGTTGAAAACAGAGGCATTTATGTCCAGTTTGGTACTTCCAAGTTCTAAGTTATAAGCTATTCCGGCATCCACTCTTCGGTAATTATCAAGTCGCTCCTGATCTTCAACTTGCAAAAAATGAAGCCGGTTTGGCGCTCCTGATGAAGCTGTCAGGTTAGCAAAGATGGTCAGATCATTTGTAAAACTGTATTCCACCGTTGAGTTGAAGCTGTGAGTTCGATCCCAGGGAGCATTAAATTCAGTACCCCCAAGAATCGTAGCATTGCTAAAAGTTGCTTCAGAGAGTGTGTAGGAATTAGTCAGAGTCAGGTTTTGAAACCGATTTCTCATCATAAATTCAATACCTTTGGAAGTTCCATCATTATCATATAGCCAGGGCGGCGCATCGAAGCTGTTGGTAAGTGTTTGGGCATTGATCTCAAAAAGTCGTGCATTTTCCAATGATTTGTAATAACCCTCAATCTGGAGCAAGGTGTTTGCGAAAGGTCTGGCGTAGATTCCAGCTGTAAAATAATCTGATGAAGTTGGATGCTGCTCTTCCGTACTTATGATCCATATATCGGGACTGCTTACGTTATAGAACGACAACCGGTGCGTGAATTGATAATTGCGACTATACCCAAGGCCGAATGAAAGCGGACGTTCATCGAAGAATTTTAGTTTAACGCGAGGAGAAAAAAGCAGATGCTCACCGTTGGTGAAATAATGGACTCTTGAACCAAGATAAATATCAATTGGATCAAAATTTGTTAAATCCATTTGAGCATAGGCATCAATAAGACCGGATTCAAAAGAATTCAAAAATCCTGGGCGATCAAAAGATTCCTCAAAATATTCTCCCAATAAATATTGGAATGAGCTGCCGAAAGTCCACTGCGTGGAAGGGAGGATCAGATCAAAAGACTGATCGAATTTAAGTTCGTTAAACACGCTTTGGTTTTGCAGGGGATAGGTAAATACCTGAATACCGTTACCGTTTTGTTCGATCCTGTTATAGACAAAGTCATCTTTGCTGAAATTGGTTTCGTAGATACTTACGGCTGCCATCGTGCTGCTATACAGTTTATCAGAAACCGGGGTTTTATAAGACAGACTGGAACTGAAGTTTCCCCATTTGTTCAGGGTCTGAACTTCTTCCAGGCTAAACCGTTGGTTGGGGTCATTCGGATTGAACCGGCGAACAAGCCGCTCTGCGTCCTGAGAAACATTATCTGCACCATAGTAAGCTCCTGCTATCAATCTGCTGCCATTTTCAAATTCGAAATATATCTTTCCATGCAGATCAAAAAAGGAGGCATCATAATCGCCGGGAGTGACTAGTCGGGATTGCAGGTCGGTTTGGTTATCACCAAGGACTTCTTTTGGCCGCTCTATATTCAAACCGTAGGAAATGAGATCATCATTGCCGAACCAATTCAGGTTATTCATCGTGGATGTACGTCCGGAGATCAGCCAGCTGCTTTTCCCTTTTACCAAAGGGCCATTAATTGTAGCGTTAAAGGCCGTATTGCTGATACCTGCCGATGAGTTAAAAGTGTTGAGTGATCCTGTTTTTGTAAGCATGGAAAGAGTCCCACCCGGTGCAGATGGTATTTGTGCAGGAGTCACGTCATAGAAAAACCCGGAAGTTTGCAAAGCATTTGGGTTAAAGCTGTCGAGCAGTCCAAAAAGGTGACTTTGATTGTAGATGGTGATGCCATCAAGAAGAATATGCGTAGCATCAGAAGAACTTCCCCGCACATTGATCCCATTGTTAATGGCCGTTCCGTTATTTACCGATGGAAGGGCCTGTAATGCACGGGCGGTATTATTTTCTCCAAAAGGATTGAGCACTCCTGCATTAACAAAATTCCGGTAGATACTGTCAGATCCTGAGGAATAGCTGAATCCCGTGATCACAACATCATTTCCCTGAACAGTTTCGGGTTCGAGGCGGAGTGTGATGTCCCCAAAAGATGTGTTTTCGGTCAACCCGAGTGAAATTCGATTCGTTTTGTAGCCGAGGTAAGAAGCGCTGAAGACGAAATTTTGACCCTCTGCAGAAGTATTGATCCTGAAAACACCGGATGCGTTACTTGCGGTCCCTTTTTTTGCATTCCCGGATTCCCAAAAGATCGTAGCATAAGGAAGCCGTTCTCCGGTTTGAGCATCCACGACTTGTCCACTGACGGATATGGTTTGGCTGGGACTCTGTGCCGAGCGATATAGAACAATTTGTTTTCGTGAAGTATCAGCATTTACCGCAATTCGGTAGCCGGAAAGTTGGGATCGCAGTGGTTCAATGAATTCACTATGCAGGGAAGAAAAGCTCACAGAAATGTTAGCAACCTGAGACTCCCGGTATAAAAAACGGTACTCTGTTTCTTGCTCAATGGTTTCAATGACCTCCAGCAATGTTGCTGTTCGGAAAGAAAACTGTGCGGATGCTTTTTGAGTCATTCCTACAGCCATTAATGCCACCAATACCACTTTCAGAAATATGCGCATTAGGGTCCCGGGTTGAATCTGTATTCGTTTTCACCGGTTTGGGTGAAGTTTCCTCCAAGAACCAGTTCCAGATCTTGCAATACCGATGACAGATCATCTAGCTGAATGGTACCGGTCAGATTTTCCTCATCAAGAACTTCCGGGCGTTGAATTTGAATGTTGAAATGGTGTTCCAACTCATTGAAGATATCTTCAACCTGCTGATCCTGGAATACGAGTTGATCATCCAGCCAGTCGGTATAAACTGAGGACTCGGTCTCGATGACTTCAGGAGTAATTGTAAGCTCATTGATCTCGGATGATTGTCCGGGTTCAAGGACCACGGAATTCCGGCTGATTAAAGATTCATACTGAATTCGGCCTTCCTCTAGAAAAACCCTGGAAGTATTTCCCCAGTTACTGAGTACAAATTTTGTACCAAGTACTTCAACTTTGGCTTGACTTGTGGATACCGAAAAATTTCGGTTTGGGTCGTGAGTGATGTCAAAATAGGCTTCTCCCTGAATGCTGTAGGTTGCTTTTGATGCACTTATGGAATGCTCATACAATTTAGAGTTGGGGCGCAGACTTACAATGGAGCCATCGGAAAGCTCCACTTTGGTAACTGTGCTGAAACTCTCTCCAATTAGTTCCGGGCCACTCAAGTTTTGATACAGGAAGCTCCCAACAAGTGCGGCTATCAATATGGCTGCGGCAGTGGCATATCGCCTGATGGCTGGTGTAAGCCGAAATATAGTGGCAGGTTCACGGGCATGCATCTCTGATTCAATAGCATCCCAAACCAAAGAGGAATCGATACCCTGAATTTGTTCAGCCTGTGCTTCCCTGTAGCTGAAAAGTTGCTGCAGTAGCGGATCTGAATCATCTTGCAGGCGTTCAATATCAGGTAAAGCTTCGCCAATCTTTTGGGCAAGCAAAAGGTCAGAGTCGTTATTGGGTAATATGTTATTGTTATCTGCCATATAATAAATAAACCGAACGGATATTTTGATCCGTTCGGCTTGTTAAAGGATCAAGTATTAATTGTCATCATCATCATCATCATCATCTTCGTCGTTATCGTCATCATCCTCAAGTTCGAATTCGATCTCGTCAGCAATGAATTCTAAAGGATTTTGAGGATTAGTATAACCTTCTACTTCTGCCATAATGCTGAGGCCGTTTTGCAAGGCTGTTTCTACATCTTCAAGGGATTCAAGTCCGTCATCTCCTTCAACTTCAGTCCTTGAGGAAATGATCACAATAATATCGTTACTCAGGGTTACGGTATTATTTTCAATGTCCACGGAAGATACCGCAGCTTCTAATTCGTCCTCATCATCAGTTACGATCCCGGAGCTGAGGTTGACACGGAAAATTTTATTCAGGTTTTGAAATCTAAGTAAAGCTGTTCCGTCTCCATCCATTTCGATTGTACCGGAAACAGTCTTTGTTGATTCGTTGCCATTGTTATTACGGAAAATACTCATTTCGTAAGTAAGGGTACCGGTAACGCCTTGTTGAAGGGAACCATAATAAGCCACTGTATCTTTGTTGATCTCAATATCCAGAAAGCTGATCTCGTTTACGTAAGAACGTTCAAAGGTATTTCCGTTTGGACGTACTCCGGTGAATGAACCATTTCCGTAATGATAGCCATCCAGGGTTAATAGTGTAGTAGCGTTGCTTAATCCGCCTATTGCAAAAGTATCAGCACGGCTAAATTCAGAATTTCTAAATCGGTTAGAGATATCGCCGGTTCGGGATGCAGTGAATGCGATATTTTCTATTTGATCTCTGTTAACGCGGGGCTGTACAACAAATCCTCCATCTATATCTGTGAAAATATAAGTCAGTACCGCTGACAAGTTTTTCTCAAAATTTGGGGCATTTACCTGACGGTCGAAGCTAATGGTGTGGGTTCCTGTATCAGGATCGTAATTATACTGGAAATTACTTTCTCCACCACGTCCAGAGTAATCATCATCATCTTTTAACTTTGCGGGGGCGGTCTCAAAACCGCTGTCTGAAACCGTAGCTAATGCATCGTTCAGGCTGGCGAAGATACCGTCGTTATCGTCAGAAAGTGCCTGTCCCATTATCTGACTAGCTGCATCAAGTTCTTCGGGAGTCAGTTC
>Ga0136596_1000246_pt1 | contig 27965 bp, 31 predicted proteins | sample AntRauTorcE11897_FD_101387 | JGI IMG/M metagenome (GOLD analysis project Ga0136596, IMG submission 101387) | Saline lake microbial communities from Rauer Islands, Antarctica - Metagenome Torckler E11 #897 | ecosystem: Environmental > Aquatic > Non-marine Saline and Alkaline > Saline | place... | reverse complement strand
TCACCGTCGTCTGCATCATCAGTTAAATGACCGACATCTGTAATATTTTGAACACGATTGACCTCGTAGTCTTCAGCTTGAAGTGTTCGGACTAGAACGTCCCAGTAGATATATGACACCCAGTTGCCGATGTGTGGCTGAGAATAAACTGTCAGCCCGCAAGTGTAAAGAGAAATATTATCGTCGTTAAGAGGTTTCAGTTCTTCTACTTGGTTAGTAAGCGAGTTATAGAGCTTCACTCCAATAAGTGTCCTCCAGCAACCGTTACAAGTTGCTTCTTTATCTTGTCGACATCAGTTTCTTCAATTTTAAATCCAGCTGCAAATGGATGACCGCCGCCACCAAATTCTTGGGCAATTTCACCGCAAAATTGAGCGTTATTGATTTCTCTTAGTTTACCGGTAATTCTATCTTCGTAGACTTTTAATGCAACGCCTAGTCGAACCTGCTTAGCATTCCTTAGTTCTTCTAGCACTAGAACTGAGGGGTTGTATTTATCAGAGTATTGCTTGATTTCCTCGAGTGGGATGACGACAACTGCGAGTTGGTTATCAAAGAAGTATTCAATTCGCTGTAATAAACGACCTTTGTACTCAATGATATCGAGGTCTTTTTTTCCGAGTGCTCGCCGACGTTCTTCTACAGTCGCAATTCTAAGTTCCGGTTGGATTTGGTGTAATTCAGTCACAACTTGTAGTGCGTCTGCACCAACCTTTGCGCTCGTTAGGCCGAGTGTATCTGCTTGAATTGAAGCTAGCATAGCTTCGGCTGCCTCTAAGTTTATTTCCCATTCAAACGGCCTAACAATATCAAAAATCAGCTGCGATGTTGCCGTGTATTCAGGCTGATTAATTACCAAATCGGCACCGGGGTCTTCATCTGTGGGGTGGTGATCAATGATTATCGATGGAACGCTAGTAAAATCAAATGCTTTGTATGCCGCTTCGAGCAACGATTTCGCTGACGCATCAACGACGATTGTCAGGTCGGTATCAGGATTAAACTCATCGCTGACTCTATCCCAACCGGTGATGTATCGCATGTATTTTGGAATTTCAACAGCACAATATAATTCTACCTTTTTATCTTGACCGCCTAGTATATGCTCGAGTGCAATCGCACTGCCGAGGCTGTCGCCATCAGGGTTCTCTGCCTGAACAACAGTGATGTGTTCTGCTTTGCCGACAAGTTCTTTAAATTTTGTAATCTGGCTTTGATTAATCATATAGCTTGCCTGTGTTCTAGTGCTCGGCGAAGTGTATTTTGGTCAGTATATTCGATGTCAACACCAACCGGTATACCTCGAGCTAGACGCGTGATCGATAGTTCTTGATTGTCTACTAGCATATTCTTGATATAGGCGGCAGTGGACTCACCCTCGACAGATGCGTTGGTAGCAATAATTATTTCTGTGACTTCGTCAGATCCGACACGCTCTTTTAATTGAGCGATTGTCAGTTGGTCTGGCTCAATTCCATCAAGCGGGTTTATAAGCCCGTTAAGTACATGATATGTGCCGCGGAATTCACCAGTTTTTTCGATAGCGATGGCATCAAACGGATCTTCAACTACTACTATCTGCCGTTTATCACGGCTATCGTCTTGGTAGTGGGGTGAAATATCTTGGTCAGGCTCAGTAAAAACAAAGGTCTTAGCGCAACGATTAACGCCGGAATGTAGATTATCTAGTTTGCTGGCGATGTCTTTTGCGACTTCGGCTGGTCTGTTCAATAGATTCAACGCATATCGTTCAGCGGTACGCGAACCGACGCCAGATAGTTGAGATAATGATTCGACTAGTTTTTGGAGTGCATCCGGCAGCATTGATTGTTTACAGTCCGAGGTTTCCGAGTCCGCCCTCACCTAGGAATGGCTTCATTTTCTCTGCTGCTTCTTTTTGACTTTGTTGAATCGCTTCACGAATGGCGTCTTTGAGCCAAGTTTCTAGCTCTTCAAGGTCGTCAAAGTCGATTTTTTCCGGGTCAAGCGAGACGTTCTTTACCTTTTGCTCGCCATTCATTTCAATTGTGACCGCGCCGTCACCTGCTTCTACTTCGACTACCATCTTTGACAGTTGTTTCTGGACTTTGCGCATCTCCATTACCATTTTTGCTTGATCAAATTTACTCATATTCCTCCTCGTTGGTTTATGTCAATAATTATAACGTATCTGTCGGAGTTTGTCGGAAATCCTGGTATAAATTACGGCTTGTGTCGACAGGGATTAGCATGTCGCTGTAGTCAGTTGAAGGCCGGATTATGAATTGTCGTGTTAGCGCTCCATTCATCATCACTAGCACGATCGCAGCGACTAGTACTCCGCTGATTAGATGTCGCACCCTATTGCGAGGCAACATTACTCCCCAGCTCTGAATAAGATATCTGATTGCCGCAGTAATTAACAGAACGCTAACCAATGAACCGAGGGCTATCGACATGTCTGTGTATGGCAGAGTCAAACTTAAAACGTAAACAGCACTTAGCGCTAAACTAAGTTTGTATCGTTGCGCTTGGCGTCGTTTGATGGCAACAGCAAACCCGAGCAGCGTAGTAGATAGGTAAGCAATGTTCCACAATGGCCAGTTGGACGGCCAGCCAAACGGATTAGCTCCACCTGTAATGTGTAGAGTGATGTTATTGATAAATACATCAAGCGCAGGAGTATTAAGCTGAGAAATAAACTGGTCAAGTCCTATTTGTGATATCAACGACCAGTATCCGCCAATAACCAAGACAAAACTAACAACCATCCCGGCTATTACCCGCCAGCTAGGTCGTTTTAACCTGTCTTTCTTAATGCTGTATGTAATAGCAGCTATCGATAGCAATGCGAGCACTATACCTACTGTTTGGAAACTAACGAGTGCGCCAGCTAGAATCGGTAACGAAACAAAGCCAGTCCAGTGTCGCCTAAGAAGTTGTAGTAGCGCCAGTATTGTCCCTGTCAGTACTAGAAAGCTTAGCCATATCGACCCTAGAAGCGTCACAGTTGATAAATAAACAGCGCTAGTTGAAACAACTAATACTGCTAGAAATCCGTATCGGGCACTGTAATAAATGCGAACTAATTTAAATAAGAGAGTTGCTGCAACAACAGCAAGTGCAATTTGAAATACTGCAGCAAGCTCCAAACTTGTGAGCGGGAGATTAAGTAGACCTAGACTCAAAAGACTTTGCGATAACAGCGGTGAGATTTCTATCCCTCCAATAAGGCTAATACTGCCGCCGCGAAGCAAGTCAATTTCATACATGTCTATTCCTTCTCCAATTGATTGAACAAAGACCGCACTGGCACTGAATGCGGCAATCACTATAGCCAACACGAAGAGCAGCCACGGTCGAATGTCCATTCCCTCATCTACCATGTCGATGAAACGTTTTTTGATGTTCATAGTTCAGCCGGGACTTCGCTCGCGTGGCGCCGATCTATTGTTTTAAACTGTAGATTCTCTGGTTTGAAGTAGGTTTCGATTTTACCGGTTGGTCCATTTCGGTGTTTACTGATGATTATGTCAGCGATGCTTTTACGCTCTGTTTCATCGTTGTAGTACTCTTCTCTGTAAATGAACATCACGATGTCGGCGTCCTGCTCAATCGAACCAGACTCTCGTAGGTCTGAAAGCTGTGGGATTTGCGGGTGGCGCTGCTCAACGCTACGGGACAACTGTGACAAGGCGATGACAGGCACGTCTAATTCTCTTGCGAGCGCTTTTACACCACGTGATATTTCGGAAATCTCCTGGACACGACCGTCGGTATTTTTGCCACCACTCATCAGTTGCAGGTAGTCGATTACGATTAGACCAAGCTGGTGTTTATGTTGTTCACGACGAGCTTTAGTGCGCATTTCTAGGATTGTAATTCCAGGAGTGTCATCAATATATATCGGCGCTTCTGAAAGCTCACCCATGGCGCTACCAAGCCGATGGAAATCTTTGTCGGTAAGGTTGCCGGTGCGTAAATTCCAGCTGTCGATGCCACTTTCTGCACTGAGCAAGCGATCTACTAGTTGTTCTTTACTCATTTCGAGGCTAAACACTAATACTGGTTGCTTTTCCTTTGCAGCTACATGATGAGCTATATTCATAGCCAGCGTAGTCTTACCCATTGCTGGCCGGGCAGCAAGAACAATCATGTCGGACTTCTGTAGCCCCGCTAGTTTATTGTCTAGATCTGCCAGGCCTGTCGGTACACCACGTAAGCTGCCTTTGTCTTTGTGGAGTTTATCGAGCCGCTCGAATGTGTCATCTAGTACTTCATGAATAGCGGTAATGTCTTGTTTGATGTTCTGTTGACTAACAGAGAACAGTCGAGATTCAGCCTCTGAAAGTAATTCGTCGACTTCACTGCCTTCTTCGTAGCCTAGTTTGACTATTTCTTCGCTGGCTTTTATCAAACGGCGTAATGTTCCTGTTTTACGGACAATCTCTCCGTAATGTTCTGCATGTGACGCCGATGGTACATCGTTAACCAGGCTTGTTAGGTATGCAGAGCCACCAACTCTATCTATATTTCCTTCTTCACGAAGACGGTTGGAAATCGTCAGCACGTCAATTGGGCGGTTTTTCTCAAACAACTCGAGCATTGCGTGGTAGATCATCTGGTTCTTTGGCTCATAGAAGTCTTCAACTTGTAGTGTGTCGCCAACTTTGAGCAGTGAATCCTTATCGAGTAGGATACTGCCAAGTAAACCTGCTTCGGCCTCGAGATTCTGTGGAGGTAGTTTTGGTCCAGCCATTATTCGCTAAGCCTCACTACGTCGCCACCGAGCACGCTTCGGATAGAGTCGACCTGGGATGGAGCTTCGTCGCTAGAATTTGATTCCGGTGCTTTCGTATTAGGTTTGTGCATCATTTGTAAATCAATATTACCATTGATCTTTGATTCAATTAACTGCTTAAGGATTGTTGCCTTTTTTGGTTGGGAAGCTTTTTTATAATGTAGTTTGTAGCGAAATGACACATCAATTTGGTTGTCGTTGTCGCCGTTAGCAACTGCGGCTTGTCTAAGCACGGCGTATAAGCTCGGTTCGTTTTCTTTAAGTTCACCAATAATTTGCGACCAATCATTTAGTACTGATTTAATTTGACCGCTAGACGCGGGCTTCTCTGTCACATCGGGTGTAGCATCTTGTTTTTCGGTAGAGTTGGATTTCGATTGCTGCTTCTGCCCTTTCTTAGCTTTATTTACTGGCGATTTAGTAGAGGATTTGTCAGGTGATTTGGCTTTGTTTGTGGGCTTTTTTGCAGTTGATTTTTCGACTTCTTGTTTAGACTCTGGTTTGTTTTTCGATGATGGCTGGTCAGATTGCTGATTAGGGTCATTAATCTGAATAGCACTCAGTAGTACCAGCTCTAGGCTAAGGCGCTTGTCTGATGCATTATCGACACTAAGTAGCTGTTTTGTGACATCGAGCTTCAGTTGATCAATCTCGTCGACCAATTGCGAGCGTAGTTCGGTTCTAATTTGCGAGGCAATAGAAGTGATGCTGAGGCCACTTTGGACTAATTCCTCGATTAAGGTCAGTAATTGTTTGGGGTTATGTTGAGTAAAAACTGATTCTATAATCTGCTGAATTTGATCATTGCTAGCTAACCCGAGAATTTTCTCTACGGCCTGTTTGTTAATTTCACCGTCGCCGTTATGGGTTGCAATCTGATCAAGCACAGAAATACCGTCGCGGAAACTACCTTGGCCCTCCGTAGCAATAACTGCTAATGCTTCGTCGGTAATGTCTAGATCTTCGTTTTTAGCAATGTGTCTTAAGTGATTGGCAATGGTATTTTCGGTTGGCGGGTGAAAGTTGTACCGTTGCGTACGACTAATGATGGTAGCGGGGATTTTGTGAATTTCAGTTGTCGCTAGAATGAACAACACGTGTGTTGGTGGCTCTTCCAGCGTTTTCAGCAATGCATTAAACGCGCCACCACTTAGCATGTGGACTTCGTCGATGATGTAGACTTTTTTGTCGAGTGATGTCGGAACTGTCATCACTCCTTCACGTAGTTCGCGAATGTCGTCGACACTATTATGTGAAGCAGCGTCAATTTCAATGATGTCGATATATTCTTCAGTGTCGTCTGGATTTAAACCATTAACTTCACGAGCTAAAATTCTCGCCGTAGAGGTCTTACCTGTGCCTCGGGGACCAGTAAATAAATACGCGTGTGATACTTGATCTTTTTTGAGGGCAGCTTTCAGATTATCGATGATATGGTCTTGTCCGACCACTTCATCGAAGCTGTTTGAACGATATTTACGATACAGCGCAATAGATTGCGACATAGCCCTCCTTATAGCCTAGATGAATTATAGCGCACTTAGTGCGTGGTGCTTGTTGTAAATTCTATGCAAAATCGCTATTAAATTGCAGCTTCGATTGCAGCCCATTCGGCTGATGTGTCATCTTCTGGGACGATGACACTAATTTGGTCACCTTGCTTGGCGCGGAAATAAGTGACGCTAGCTAGTAGGACTTTATAGAGTTTGCCGTTTACATCTACGAAATACTGACCGTCTTGTTGTTTCAACATACCGATGACGCTCTTACGAGGTACCGGTCCAATTTGCTTGTAGATAAATGTCCCATCGTCTTGGATGGTTAGCTTCATGATGTCACCTTCGACGAGTTTAGATTTCGACGCATAGTTGGCTGGTACTGGATATTGTTTACCGTCTGGTCCGTGCACTGTCTGGCCGTCAAAAACGCCTTCAATTACTTTTCCGGCTGGGTCTTCGCTCGGAGTGACGACTTGTTCGTCGTCACCAATTAAACTAATCAACAGCTCTTTGGCTGCCGCTAGGTTTGTCTCCGCTTCGTCTATTAACGAGCGCAGTCTTTTCACTTGTTTATCAGCTAATTCTGCCACAACTGGTTACATCCACATCTTTTGTTTTGTTTAACAGATATTAGTTGCATCGTATCAGTAAATTGCATCGTAGTCAATACAGGGGCGAGTGTAATCTAAGCGTATACAAAAAAACCGCCAGAGAATACTGACGGTTTTTTATAGGCGTGATTAAGCTCTATTCGAGCTCAACTGTGGCGCCAGCTTCTTCAAGCTTAGTCTTAAGCTCTTCTGCTTCTGCTTTCTCAACACCTTCTTTAACGGCTTTTGGTGCACCGTCAACAAGACCTTTTGCGTCTGCAAGACCAAGGCCAGTGATGTCTTTAACAGCCTTGATGACCTGGACTTTTTGTCCGCCTGCGTCTTTGAGGATAACGTCAAATTCGTTTTGCTCGTCATCGCCACCTGCTGCGTCTCCTGCTGCTGGAGCGGCTACGGCTGCTGGGGCAGCTGCAGATACACCGAAGTGGTCTTCTAGGACTTGTACTAGTTCAGATAGATCAAGAACACTTAGCTCTTCAATTTCTTTTACTAGTTTTTCAAATTTCTTTGGAATTTCTACTTTTTTCTCATCAGTTTGTGCTTCTTCAGCCATGATAAGTACCTTTCTGAGGTTAATTATTTATGATTCGAGTGACTGTGCGCGTGCGTTGAGCACGTTGTTTAGTCCTCTAATATTGCCGCTTAGAACGTTCACAAAGCCAGATAGCGGTGCGGCGATAGTGCCGACCAATTGACCTTGCAACTGCTGTTTACTCGGTAGTTGAGCGAGTGCGTCGACTTGAGCTTGGCTCAAAACGTCACCTTCTGCGTTATACGCGCCGAGTAGTTCCATGCTTGGATTGATCTTCGCGAAGTCGGCCAGCACTTGCGCTGGAGCTACTTCGTCGCCTAATCCAATTGCCAGTCCGACCTGTCCAGAGTGTAACTGGAGATCGACGTCCTTGAGATGATCGACTTGCTGCATCGCGAGTTTAACCAATCGGTTTTTCGCTACCACAATCTTTACATCTGCATCAGACGCGTCGCGTCGGAGTTGCTGGAACTGTTTTACTGTAAGTCCACGGTAGTTCATGACTACTGTCATTTTCCCGTCTTCTAGCAGTTGTGTTAGTTCTGCGACAATTTCTTCTTTTTTTGCTCGGGTGATTGCCATCAATCCTCCTTATTAAAAAATGTTGAAATTGTTTTGATTAATATTGTTAATGTTCGTCCCAAATAAAAATCTTTGGCCTCTAAGCCAAAGACAATCGTACATAAGATAACTTTTCTCTCATGAACCTCGGTGGCGAATTAAGCGTTAGCAGCCACTGTCTTTGGTAACTGCTTCATATCATACGGTATAATATTGCAAGTAGTCAACGATTGTATTCGTTGATTGTAGTTGAATTGTAACGAGTTATCTGCGCGATTGCATTCGTAATCGCATCATTTGCGGTAACTCGTCTCAGCGCAACCGCCTGAGAACCTTAACAAGCTAGGAGCTAGATGATGGTGACAGCCACCAAATCTAATCGAGCCGTCCGACGTGATGCAGCACTCGACAACCTTCGTGGTGACATGCTGCAAGGAATGTTAACTGTTCTCGCATATGGAAACCGTGTGACGAGCGAGCAACTTCGGTTGCTGTACAGCGAGATTCGTGCCGCCCATGGTTCACCTGACTGCATGCCGGTTGATTACACCGATGCTGTTGTACGCGATAGTCAGGGCAACCCGACCCAGCAGCGCATGAACCCGTCGATGCTAAAGAAAGTAGCTAAGTTGCTACTTCTGAAGGACGGATGCACCGATTCGTCACCAGTGCTACACATCGGGCGCGGCCAACTCATATGCATGGTACTGACCGTGCACGAACAGTACTTGCTCGACTGACGACTTCAAGAGGTGGGCGCTAAGTGCCATTTGCGCCAACCAGCGCCCACCTCACCGTCAATTCATTTCACTATCGTCTATTGCTCCTAGCCAAAACACAATATTTAGATATAGATATTCAATTACCATCAATAATATGTCATAGTAATAACTATTAAGCGATGGAGGAAAATGAGCTTCGAAAACGGCGCAGACTATAGCGAAACTCTAAAACCTGACGATCAGTATAAAGAACTACTTCAGAGAATTATTGATGAAGGTGAAACTGCCCGCTCTGGTATGGACGAAGAGTCACGGCAGATTCTTGGTCACGTAATGCGCTTTGACATGCGGAATGGCTTTCCGATGATAACTGAGCGAGACTTACTTGCATCGATGAAGACTGATCCAGCAGACCACGAAACTACTTCTGAAGCACGACCTTTTACGATGTCTGCAAGACAAGGACTTGGAGAAATAATTGGCTTTATCAATGGTGCTCGAACTTTAGATCAACTCGAACAATATGGTAATAAGTGGTGGAAATATTGGGCTACTGATGAAAAATGTCAGAAGCGCGGGCTCGAACCTGGTGACTTAGGTCCAGGGTCATATGGTGCGGCGTTTCATGATTATCCAGACGGTGATGGCCGCCCGTTTAACCAGTTTGAGCAAGTAATTCAACAGGTCAGGGAACGTCCAGAGCTAAGAACACACCTAATAAGTCCGATAATCCCCCCGTACACTATTCGCACAAGCGAACGTACCCAAAAAGTCGTTGTTGTGCCCTGTCATGGTGACCTCCGGTTTGATGTTAATACTGAAACTGGAATGTTTGACCTTGTCCATAAGCAGCGAAGTGCTGATGTGCCGGTGGGTTTACCGTTTAATATGATTCATTATGGGGCAATAATGTCTATGTTCGGGCGTGCTACAGGATATCAGCCGCGTGAGCTGGTTTATATGCTTGATAATGCTCATATGTATCGCCGTCACTATCAGCATGCCGAAGAAATATTATTACGACCTACAAAGCCATTTCCGAGGCTGTTGATTAATAGCGAGATTGATGATTTCTTTGACTATCGAGTGCATGATTTCATGGTTGAAGATTATGAACCTCACCCACCAATGGACATGGGCGGGACACCAGTTTAATGAGTGAAAAAAGCATTATCGTCGCCCATGATAAAGACCGTGCAATTGGCAAAAACGGAGAGATGCCATGGCAGGGAAAACTTCCCGCAGAGCTTCAACACTTTAAAGAACGAACACTGCGTGCTGCGGTGATTATGGGTAGAGTGACATGTGATTCACTAACACGGCCTTTGGTGAATAGACAAAATATTGTGCTATCTCGACAGACCGACTACGAACGCTCGGGGTTTGAAGTTACTGCAAGCTTAGAGGAAGCGTTTGATGTTGCAGATGCCAATCGAGACATATTTATAATTGGCGGGGAGCAAATCTATGAGCGTGCGCTACCACTAGTCAATAATCTTGTCATAACTAAAATACAACACAGGTTTGACGGAGACAGATTTTTCCCTGAAATCAATCAGGATGAGTGGGAGCTAACAAATGTTTCGATACAACCGGCAGATGAACGTAATAAATATAGCTACGAAGTCCATGACTACACCAGAGCACAATAACGGTTCAGATGCGGTCAACCTTGCGCATGCTAGAAGCGCAGATCAGCTACGAGATATGGAAGATATTGAGCAGAGGAATATTTGCTTTATGTGTCCTGAGCACGTTGATGAATTCTTTGGTGATTATGACGGTTTAATTGACGAAGCAGAGCACTCATTTCTTGTTGAAAATCGATTTCCATATGAAAACACTGAGCTTCACTATATGGTAATACCTAAACAACATGCTACAAAACTGGCCGAATTATCGGACGAATTTATGGTTGAAGTGTTGTCGTTCGCGCAAAGCTTGGAAGAGCAGTATCAGGTTGTTGGTGGCGGTTTAGCTATGCGGTTCGGTGAGAGCGATATCTCTGGTGCTAGTGCAAGCCATATTCATGCACATATTATCGTTCCTCGTACCGACATTGAGTCTGGAGATAAGCCTGTTCGATTCAGAATAAGCCCGCGTTATTAATATTTGTTACTTTTCAGGATAGGGGCGAGGAGCAAGTCTTGAGGACTCCTGTGTCGACTGTAGGTCGACCTTAATGATCTCTACCTCTGCATCACGGAGTACCTTATCTCCATCAACCATTGCATAGCCTTCGATATAGTAGACCCGACTAATTCCGCTCGCTGCAATAGACTTTGCGCATGTGGGACAAGGAAAAGTTGTAACTAGCATTTTACTTCCTTCCAGGTTAACCCCAGTTCTTGCAGCTTCTGCAATAACGCTAGTCTCAGCGTGGATTGCTGTTGTCATGTCTCGACCGGTACCTTTTTTACCGTGAAGTCTTGGATCGCCGTCGATTGCAGGAGAATATTCAGTTGGCAGATGTTCATTCGCTCGTGCAATTTGCTGTAAATTTGCAGTCTGTACGCAAGCTCCAACTTGCCTCCACCAGTCAGTCGAATCGTCAATGACTGCTTCAATAACTTCAAATAGTCCTGGTTCTAATTCATCCACTGTTATGACGTGGTCTGGCTCGATATTCTTATGTTCACTGCTGCGTGCACGATCCCATCGAAGAAAAACTGGCCTTCTTTTAACTTCGACCCTGTCCGGCAGTAAGGTTTCGATAAAGTCTGTCACTTCATCATCTGGTGCAGCAATAGTTTTGGACTGTATGTCGGCCAACCCGTCATAGTCTATTAATGAAACTGTCGAGAAATAACCAAGTCTGTCAACAATCTGGTGCGCTGTTTCTGGACTAAACGCTCTGACATCTTTTCTCAAATGTGGTAGATGATCGAGGATATCCTGGTCGACAATATGCATTGCGTTACCGGTAAACTCCTCAAATAAATCAAGGTATCCTCTGTTTATCGCTGGTACATATGCAACTAAATCACGAGGTTCAGTCTGGTTGTGTTCAGAACTAGATTTCGTCGCCACGAAAAAACTCTTCAACAGTTTCGTTTATGCGTTCTGCTAAGCGTTGGCTGCCGCCAATTTGTAGTTTACGGATTCTTGCTGTTGTTCCTGATGTCGCCATTGGTTCCAATAACACCACCTCTCCGCAGTGAGGCTCAGCGGCCGCAATTTTGTGCTTCATTCTATCTCTTGCTTCATCTGACTCATACGTAGTTTGGGACATGACGTAAATGTCTGGCTGGACAATACTCAGTAAATGATGCGGTTCATCGTCAACGTATTTCAGTGTTACAACATCAACACTGCGTAAGTGGCTTAGAATTGTTAGTCTCTCACGTTCGTCGACTACAGGCCTGTTCTCTCCTTTTCGTTGTTTTGTTCGATTATTAGAATCAACGCCTACAAATAGAACGTCTCCGAGTGCTTTTGCGGCGCTCAGATATTTCGCATGGCCTTCGTGAAGCAAGTCAAATGTCCCCGATGTGAGCACTTTAGTTAGACCCAATGTGGCGCACGCTTGAGAAATCTGGGCGACCTGTTCATGGTCTTCGACAAATCTAGCGTCAAGACCGTCTTCTTCAGTCAGCAGCCATCTTTTTGGATCGCCAGGTATTTCCGAGTTTGAGTTAGACAAATTAAACCTACCTGTTTAATCCACCCTTTATATTTACACGGTTAATTATAGACATCGAATGAACCGCAGGCAATAAACTAATCGACTTTAACCAGGTGCCAGTGCAAGTGAGCGACTGACTTTAATGGATTGTTCTGTGAGCGCAAGTACACAGAATAGCCTTTTTTGTCATACTTACTTACGATTTCGCCGAATGAATTCCAGTCTTTTTTGTAGATTTCGGAAAGTTTCGTGAGGTGTCGTGTCGGTATCAGCATTAAATGATCGTCGACGTCTTGCCAATCCCAGCGATTATAAGGAAATTTATTCTTGATAACTTGCCAGTTGCCGTGACCTTCAACTACATCGGCAGATGAAGGTTGGTAGTTACATATAGTGCAGGAGTCGGAGGTTTTGCGTTCGGCTAGAAACTTTCTATATCTTACGTCGGTCGAGAATGTCCGGTAACTTCTTCTTGCTGGTGTTAGCCACTTGAGTTTTAGTAGCCTATTTCTCAATCTGGTAACCAAATGAAATCGACGGCCCCATCGAAGTAGTTAGGTGGGAGCTCGCAACATATTCACCCTTAACACTTCGAGGGCGAGCGTCTTCCAGGGCTTTAATCAGCGCTTGAGCGTTTTCTTCGAGTTGCTTGGTCTCAAAACTAACCTTACCCATGCCCATGTGAATGTTGCCATGCTTGTCTGCACGGTATTCTACGCGGCCGGCCTTCATTTCTTTCACAGTTTTAGCGATGTCATCAGTGACGGTTCCGCTCTTTGGGTTAGGCATTAGTCCCTGTGGACCGAGATTTTTAGCGTATTTACCCAGCTTGGACATTTGCGATGGTTGGGCAATGATCATGTCGAAGTCGATGTCATTGTTTTCCAATTTATCCATCAATTCATCAGTGTCAGCGTAGTCGGCGCCAGCTGCTTTTGCAGCTTTCAGTTTATCGTCTTCTGCTAAGACGGCGATGATGGTCTCGCGTCCGGTGCCATGAGGTAGAGTAATGCTCCCGCGAATATTTTGATCAGCCTGGGTGGTGTCGATGTTTAATCGCATGTGTAGCTCGACAGAGGCATCAAACTTTACAGTTGAGCTTTGTTGGGCGAGTGCGACTGCTTCCGGCAGATTGTAATCTTTGTCGTTATTGACTTTCTCAGCAGCGGCTCGGTAGCGTTTACTGCGCCGTTCAATTAATGGTCGGACTTTTGGTTTTGGTCCTTTTTTTCCGCTATCTTCATCTTCATCGGTATCAGCTTCATCAAGTTCTCCCTTTTGACGAGCAATCTTCTCTGCTTTCTCTTCGGCTTCTTCGACGCCCTTTTTGCTACGTCTACCAGCTTTTGTGAAGTCTTCATCATCTTCAGATTTGTCTTCAGTTACGATATCTTCCGGTGCAACTTCTCCGACGATTTCGTCATTGTCTTTTGATTGTGATTCATGTTCGTTAATTGCGGCTTTTATCTCCGCAACAGTGTTCTTTGACGTGACATCTAACCCTAAATCTTGGGCTTCTTTTAGCCAGTCAGCTTTTAATTTTGCCATTGTGATTCTCCTCTCGTGGTGCAAACGGTCCCTAGACCTCCCACAAACTTAATTTTCTTTAGCTCTTAATTGTTACGCCCATGCTGCGAGCAGTGCCGGCGACTAGTTTTTTAGCGCTTTCGATAGTGTTGCAGTTGAAATCTTTTAGTTTTTGTTCGGCGATACGGGTCAGCTGCTCGTCGTTTAGCTCACCGACTTTTTCTTTCTGTGGAACACCAGAGCCACTCTTGATGCCGAGCTCTTTTTTAATCAGCTGTTCAGTAGCGATACCTGTGGTATAAAACTCAAATGTGCGGTCATCATAGATGGTAAGCTTTACACCTACTTCTCCTTGCCCTCGCAAATCTGCAGTCTGATCGTTAAACGGTTGAATGAAATCTTGTGAGTTCAGTCCATACTGACCGAGGGTTGAACCAACCGGTGGCGCGGGTGTAGCCATGCCGGCGGGCACCTGCATCTTTAGATTTGCTATTACTTTCTTTTCTTTCTTCTTTGCCATATATACTCCTTTTGTGGTTCAAGCGGCTTTCAGCCTCCCACTGTAATTATTATCTAGTTCCCGAATTACCTATCATCGACATAGTTAGTCTTTCTTTACCTGTAGACCGTCAAGCTCGACTGGTGTTTCGCGACCGAACATGTTGACCAATACTTTAATCTTACCCTTTTGTGGGTCGATTTCATCAATCGCACCGTCGAAGCCTTTGAACGGACCATCGATGATGTTTACTACTTCGCCAACTGCAAAGTCGATTTTGTGAGTCGGGTCATCGACGCCCATTCGTCGGCGGATTTTGTCCATCTCGTCCGGGCTAACTGGTGTCGGGTCGTTGCCGGCACCGACAAAGCCAGTCACATTTGGTGTGTTACGCACGATGTACCATGCGTCTTCGTCCAGAATCATCTCTACTAATACATAACCTTGGAAAATTCGGCGATCTACTACTTGACGTTTACCGTTTTTAATCTCGATTTGCTTTTCCTTGGGGACGAGTGTGTTGAAAATTTTGTCACCCATATCAAGTGAGTCGCTACGCTGAATAATGTTTTCTGCAACCTTTTCTTCATAACCCGAATACGTGTGAATTGCGTACCAGGCTCGGTTGTCGTCGTTAGTGTCACTCATAAAATACTTCCTTTAATTCTTATTAAACAATGAATCGTTCAAAACCAATGTCGAAAATGTAGTCGACTAATGCGATAAACAGTGCGAATGCCAGTGAATAGATGACTACACCGATGGTGAGGCGGACTGATTCCTTGCGGTCTGGCCATGCCACTTTTTTAAGTTCGCTGTAGGCGCCTTTAAAGTAGTTGCTGACTGGATTGCCGTCTTTTTTATCAGATGATTTCTTTGGTGACTTCTTGGTTTTTTTGCCACGTGAAAATAGTGAGCGCTTTTTCTTTGATTTTGCGCTGTCATCCTTTGCAGGCTTTGAGTCCTGTTTTGCCACATTTACTCCAATTTAAAAAGAGCCTATTTGGCTCGTTGGTGTCAAGTATAGCTCATCAGATAAAACAGAGTCAACTATAGTCTGGATGGCATATGATAGCATAAGTACAATGATGGTAACTCTACTAGTTTTATTAGCGATCTCAGTTGCATTACTGCAAATAAACATCATCGGCAAACAAACACTGTCGATGACTACAGATATTATCGGTGGGTTACTTCTGGCGAGTACTTGCTGTATGTTATTGCTCGAATCAGGGTGGTTCGTGTTGTTGGCACCGCCAATGAGTGGACTGCTAGTGATGGCGCTTAATCGCTACGTCGGCATTGCAGCTCGATCTGATGTTCTGTTCAAAAACGAAGCGCAATGGTTAAGCGTGTTGCTAAGCGGGCTGTTGGTCTTCAGTTGGTCTTTGTATGCATTCGATGTGTCATTTAGTGAGTTTATTGCCGTCGCTAGTGTAATTGTGTTGATTACGTCGGTCTTTCTTCATTTACTGCTACTAATACATATCAATCGATATCGACTAAATCCACACAAACAGCTCGCACTGGATCAGCTGGACGCACTGCCAACGGTGTCGATGCTCATCCCCGCTCGCAATGAATCGCACGCGCTAAACAGTTCAATCATAAAAGTTTTACAGTCAACATACCCTAAGCTAGAGGTATTAATCCTCGATGACTGCTCACACGACAAAACACCTGAGATTATTAGAAGCTTTGCTCACGACGGTGCGCGGTTTATAGAGGGTACGCCGCCGCCAGATAATTGGCTCGGGAGAAACTGGGCACAACACCAGTTGGCCGATGCTGCCAATGGCGAGTTGCTTATTTTCGCCGACGTCGATGTAAAGTTTTCTAAAAATACCATTGCTGACATCGTTGGTGTGATGCAACGAGATAATTTGGACATGGTTAGTTTCGTGCCGCAGAATTCCCCATCCGGCTTGCTCGGCTGGCTATTGCCGTCATTAACAAACTTTTGGCTGAGCCTGATTCCGTTCCGCTTGCTGCATGGGAGGGCTTCGATTGGCCGCTGTTTTGCAATTACGAGTGAGTCAATCAAACAACAACCACTTAGCAATTTTAAACACAGTATCTATCCGGTCTATTCGCTAACAAAATCATTACTAAAGCATGATGTTCGATATAAGTTTTTCTATGGCAAAAATATTGGCATGTCGATCCAGCATCATTACCACTCAACAACAAAAAGTTTACTCCGAACATTGTCTCCGGCGATTTCGAATCGGTTTGATTTGGGGGTACTTATCGAATGGTTCGCAGTGATAATTCTGGGTGTGGTGTCCGGTGCATTCTTTAGTGGTGATGGACTGCTAGCCGTAGTGACATTTACAAGCGTCAGCCTACTGTTCGTTACTGTTGCGTATGCCAGCTCTGGGCCAAAAAGTGCACTACTAGCGCTACTGTGGCCACTACATGTTATTCACGAGTCGATTCATCTAGTCATATCACTGATACGATATCGGTTTACTGATTTGACTTGGAAAGAACGGCGCGTCTGTATGCCGGTGTTGCAAACGCACGAGAAGCTGCCTGAAGTTTAGTGGTTTATATCTATGTAAAACAGCGACCCTTCGTTGAGCTTAGACTCAACGCCGATTCTAACGTCAATTAATTCTGATAACTTTTTAGCAATATAAAGACCAAGACCTGTGCCATTATGTTGTCGAGTGCGGTAGTCTTCACTGCGGTAAAATTTCTCGAACACGCGGGCTTGGTCAGACTTCGACATACCGATGCCAGTGTCTTTCACGCCGAGCCGTACGATGTTTGGTGATAATTCGTGGCCCACAATTGTAATCGTCCCCTCGTCCGTGTAGCGAATGGCATTGGTCAAATAGTCTTGCATAATCTCCTTTAGACGTTGGCTGTGAACCCTCAGCTGTGGCAGGTCATCATCAATGTCGAAATCTAATTTCAAATTCGCTTCTTTGATATTAGATTTATAGTTTTCACCTATTTCAGTGATGAAATCTCGGGGATTAATCTCCATTTTTTCTTCATCGAGGTCGCCTCGCTCTGCGTGAGCCAAAGTAGTAATGTCGTTAACTAGCTGCGCTAAAAATAGTACATTTTGATGAGCCTGGTCGATCATGTTTATCTTTTTATCCTCGTCAGTTACAGAGTCCATCAAAGCTGTCGAGAGGTTTCCTTCTGCAATTGCAATCGGCGTTCGCAGTTCGTGACTAATTATGGATATGAAGTCATCACGTTGCTCTTCGATTGATTTCTGTTTCGTTATATCACGTAACAAGAATATATAACCATTGATTTCATTGCTCTGTGCCGTTCGAATTGGAGCTAAATCTAGATATAAGTTCACTTCTTCATCGCGGTTGTTAGTGAAAACCAAATCATCACGTTGAATAATGCGTTGTATCTGTTGAGCTTCAGCAAAAATATCCACTACATTACCTTCCGAATCAGTAAACTTTAACAAATCAGATAGTTGAGTATCCTTAAGACCTTGGTTGGTATTAAGCAGTAGCAGAGCAGCTGCATTATACAGCTGAATCACTCCTTTTTGGTCTGTGGCTATGACTGCGTCGGCCATGCTGTTGATTAACGACCGCAACTGTGTGCCTTCAACTACGGCTTGTTGCTTAGTTTTGTTTATAGAGTCACGTTCTTTGAGCTGTAATTCGCTGTAGCGTGCTAACAACGCCCCACAAACAAGCGTTACAAAGATATACCCTGCCAGATACGTGTTGCCAATTAATGCATCGTTTGATGCCGCGTTTATAATCCAAATCGCACTAACACCAGTCGCGCTAACCATGAACCCGGGAACACCTCGCCAATATGAAGCTGCAATTACCAAAACCAGCCAACTTAACTCATAGATTGATCCAGGCTCTAGAAACCACAAACTAACTATGCTGAATGCTACAAGGTGTAAACCGATTGTCGGCCAAGCGCCACTAAGTTGGCGAAATTTCGGGAGTGTAATCGGAATGATCGACTGGAAGAGAACTAATGCTCCAAGCGCTAAAACTACCATCATTTGGCTGGCAGAGGCGTCACGACTAAAAAGTAGCGCAAACCCAATAACAGCAATTGCATGCACAATTCTGACAGGCACATCGCTCAACATCATACGGTCGATAGTACTTTCACTATGAAAATCCATTACGCTTATGATATCAAAAACTGCTTGTTTAGTGTGAAGTTTGAACAGGCTTATGTTTGCTTTATTGTTTCATTGTCTTTATAAAACAAGCAACGACATCAGCTCCAGAATCTATAACAGAAGTTCATATCGACCATAGTCGTAGACTGTCTCGCGCAAATATGAAAACACTTGCACTTGGATTGGCGGCCACGGCTAGCTTTACGTTTGCTGCGATAGAAACTAATCAACCAGATTTGGATGGTATTCCAGTAGAGCAAATTGAAAAATTCGGAGAAGAAGCACACGATCCTGTTGACACAACCCTCAAAGCTATTGGATTGGCGTGTGCATTGGGTATATTCAACGTCAAACGACCAGAATAGCTTGCTACACTGGCGATGCGACAACTGTCTTTAGAGCTTTCTACCAAATACACACTACAATCAACCGATTAGTCGTCTGTTTCGCTGCCGCCAAGTAGATTTTTGTTTTTTCGTTCGATAGCATGAATTTGAGCATCGCTAAGCCCGAAGTGATGCCCTATTTCGTGCCAGACAGTGTTAATTACCATTTGTCGTACATGTTCGACCGAACGAGCTACGTCCATAATTTCTGCCTTAAATATCGTGACTTTGTCTGGTAGCGCCATGTTATAGCTCCAGCGTTTAGTTTTCGGAATACCTTGATACAGTCCAAACAAATATGCATGATGTCTCAGTCCTAGTTCTACACGCTGCTGAGGAGTCGGCCGGTCTTCTACCACAATTACGACGTTATCAATCTCCTTAGCAAAACGCTCAGGAATCGCATCTATCCCTTCGACTACAAATTCTTCAAACTGTTCATTGCTAATGCTGTCCATGTGTAGCAATCAATTATAGCAACCTTACAGCTGCTTGCTACACTGTTTGCATGACACAACAACAAGTACTCGATGTGCTTAAACTAGGACATAACGTCTTTTTAACAGGCGAGCCAGGTTCAGGCAAAACCTACACTCTTAATCAGTTTATCGATTATCTGCATAGCCACGATATAGAGGTCGGGATAACGGCATCAACCGGCATCGCCGCCACGCATATCAATGGCATGACCATTCACAGTTGGAGCGGTATCGGCATCGATGATGACATGTCAGACCGCGACATCGACAAGCTAGTCAGCTCTAGTTCGTATAAAAACCGCTTTAAATTCACTCGGGTGTTAATAATCGATGAAATATCAATGCTTAATGGTGCTCGGCTAGAACTGATTAATCGTGTCTTAAAACGCTCTCGTAGCAGTGACAAACCTTTTGGCGGCATACAACTGGTGTTGTGCGGTGATCTATTTCAGCTGCCACCAATCACTAAGGATCGTAATGAACCGGATTTTCCACATCGTTCGGCCACCTGGCGAGAACTCGGGTTGCAGATTTGCTACCTCGCTGAACAGCATCGGGCCGAAGATGACACCCTGCTGAGTCTGCTGCGCTCAATCCGAAGCAATGACGACCACCAATCTGTTTATGACATCCTCGGTCCTCGGGTCGATCAGGTTAAAGACATCAATTCCGATATCACTCGACTTTTTACCCATAATAAAAACGTAGACAAACTCAACAACGAACGACTCAAACAGCTAAGCTCTGGCACTAAACAATTCATGATGCGCAGCGAAGGCCAGCAACAGTACATCGATAGCTTGGTCAAAGGTTGTCAGGCGCCTGAACAATTAGAGCTAAAGATTGGAGCTCAAGTAATTTGCGTCACCAACAGTCCGGCGAACGGGTACGTCAATGGCAGTCGTGGCGAAGTAGTCGAGTTTGATGACGCCGATGGCAGTCCAATTATTAAACTTCATTCTGGACGACGCATAACAATGGAGAGACACGAATGGACGGTCGACGACGGAGACAAAACTCTTGCCAAAATCACACAGTATCCGCTGCGGTTGGCATGGGCGATTACTGTTCATAAAAGCCAAGGCATGAGCTTGGATGAAGCAGAAGTAGACCTCAGTAAAGCATTTGCGCCAGGCATGGGCTACGTGGCTTTATCGCGTGTTACGCATTTAGACGGGCTGTACTTACGTGGCATTAACAATCAAGCATTGATTGTCTCGCCAGATGTCGCCATGTTCGACCCGCAGCTACGCGAGCTATCTCAGATTGTACTAGATAGTTTGCTCGGAATTGATGATAAAAAACTAAAAAATATGCAAAAACGAGTGCGGGATAACCTTTCTCAACCGTATGCTTCGTATGATAAAAACATGTACAAACGACTTAAAGCCTGGCGCAGCGAACAGGCGTCTGCCGATAGTAAACCTGCCTATACAGTCCTGGGAGACAAAACACTTATCGCTCTTTCAGCAGAAAAACCAACGTCACGTAGCGCACTAAAAAACATTTACGGTATTGGCCCTGCAAAGATAGACAGCTACGGCGATGAACTACTAAAGATAATTAATAACAGTCTGTTTTAATTACGTTTCCCAAAAGTGACGGGCACATAGGGCTTTATAAGCGACCTTTCCAACATCGGGAATAATCGTGTCACCCGAAGTCTGACGCTGACTGTTAACGAACAGACCAGTATTACGCGCTTCTATTGAGCGACAATCGTCTGCTTGGCAACTGGCCGTCATTCGTGCGATTTCGTTAGGGGCGCGACGGTATAGCTCGGCAAAGATTGGTGTCACTGTGCCCTTGTAGCTGACATCAATTGCACTAACAATGGCCACCAGACCGTTAAGACGTAATCGATTGATCGCATCTGCGTTTTGTTCGACATCAGTTTCATCGAACATGTGAGCTTCATCGATGGCAATTACGTCAAATTCACTGGGCTCTATGTCTGAAACTGTGTCAATTTTCTGTGCCGGTATGCTCATACCAGTTCGGGAACTAATTTCTGCGTCTCTGGTGTTCGATGTTGGCTGAAATGCTCCTATCCGATACCCGTTAGAGTAGGTGAATTGCTCGGTACGAGTAATCAGCTCGGCAGTCTTACCGCTCCCCATTGGACCAACAATTACGTGTAGTTTTCCTTGCTCAGCGCTCATTGGTAATTATCTTATCATTTAATTTTCGTGATAAAATAACAATATGTTTAATTTTGCACAAGTAATCACTGAAGCCAGTCAACAAGTTGGTGAAGCTGCAGAACAAGCCTCTGTATTGGCGCAGTCCGCCCCGGCGGTAGTTGTGGCGTTGGTTGTATTCGCCCTGCTGCGATTCGTAGTTAAGGCAGCCTTCGTTACCGTTCTGATCGGTACAATTGTCGCTCTAGTCCTCAGTGGTGTGATCAGCTTCTCTATTATCTAGGACTACTGACTCTCGTTTAAGTTTAACTGCGACACCCGCCATTGTTGCCCCATAAGCTGCCATAACTACACCTGTCAGTCCTGCTTGAGGAATAGATGCTTGCTCATGTCCGTCGCTGCAAGCACGAATATCTTCATCTTCAATGTCATATTCAATTGTGGCCCCCTGGGTACTACAGGTATCTGAGGATTCGAAATTCGGCGTATTCACTGAAAAAACAGCTGCACCCGTACAAAATATGGCGGTTGCACCCATGATCGCCCGGTTAACGAGACGTCGATCATTTTCAATCAATTGTTCTGTTGGCTTATTATTCATATTGCTTCATCCATTACCACTGCGGTTATTACTTATTAAAGGGCTATAAAGGCAACCCTTGCTTATAAATATTTAATCATGTATTAAGCTATTTGTAAATGTTTGACACTACAGAACTTTGTTCGATTTAATGCTGTCATCGAGACTTATAATAGTCCTAGCCGGTAAATTTATCTGATATCCTGTCGCTTATCTGCTGCACTAGTTCATCGCTGACTATATTTTCTTTTGATTCATCATAATGATAACCGTATTCTTCATCGACGAAAGTCTGGCCATCGACTTCTACTAAGCTTTTATAGCGTGGCTTTAGGTGCCAATGCACATGAGGCAGTGGTGGATTTTCTTGATAGGCGTTATTCATGAGACAGGTCCAATTAAACACATCAGCTGAAAAGGCTAATCTCATCGCTTCTTCGGTATTATTTACCAGCTTTTTAAAGTCTAATAACTCTTCATCAGTAATTAGAGCTAGATCTCCAACGTGTCGTTTTAATAAAAAATCAGATTGGCCCAAGTAAGACTGGTTGTTTTTGACGTACCCTACCCAGTGTTCGGTTTCTACCAACGGATTTATGTCGCCAATAAGTTCGCAAATTTCGCAATTTTCAACACTATTCATTGCACTAATCATACATCTTATGAATACAGTGACGAAAAAATATGCAGTATTTCAACTACTAATTGGAGTCCTCAATGTTAGGTTCATGTATTCGCAGCTCACGACAATATATACAACACTTGCGGGGTTCTAATAAAGTAAAAATGATAGGATACATGTATCACTAAGCTAGCTAGTAAAAGATTATATATTCTCCTTGTCATTGCAATAGCAATTGCGGCGTTTTTCGTATTCGACGGTAATGAATTAATTAACATTCAAACACTTCGGAATTCTCAAGATCAGCTCCATCAATTTTATTCTGATAATACAGCTATAACGGTCATTAGCTTCATCCTGATATATTCGTTCGCCGTCATGATCTCCTTGCCGATTGCTACGGTTTTAACCCTCACTGGTGGATTAATATTCGGTTGGCGACTTGGAAGTTTACTTATACTACTTAGCGCTACTGTTGGAGCGGTCGGTGCGTTTTTAATTGCACGCTACACATTAAGCCGATATGTCTCGAGCCGTTTCCCAAAGTTTATGGAAAAGGTTAATCGTGGCGTTGATAATGATGGTTGGGTGTATTTATTAGCCGCACGGCTTAGCGCATTGGTGCCCTTTTTCGTACTAAATCTCGTCAGTGGACTAACCTCTATTTCACTGCGCGACTACACCCTCGCTACTATGCTCGGCATAATTCCAGGCACAGTTGTGTATGCTTATGCCGGACAACAACTTGGTGAGATTGCCGACGGTGAACCGTTAGTCAGTACTAGTACGATTATTACTCTTATCCTTATTGGGCTTACACCCCTACTGCTAAGATATATATCAAATAAGCTAAAAGGGGAACAGGTGAATGAGTAAGTACGATTACAACGTAGCAGTGATAGGTGCAGGTTCAGCTGGACTAGTTTCGGCTTATACTGCGAACCTACTGGGTGCTAAAACCGCCCTTATTTCTAGTGGTGACTTCGGCGGCGACTGTCTACATACAGGGTGTATACCCAGTAAGTCCCTGATTCATATCGCGAAAAAGTTTAAAAATATTAAAGAACTTGGCCTTAGCACTGACAGCGCAGACCCGATGGCTGCATTTAATCATATTAAATCGACCATTGAACGCATTGAGCCTCACGACAGTCCCGAACGATACAAAAAGCTTGGTATTGATACTTTTAAAGAAAAAGCTGAACTCATAGACGGTCACACCGTAAAGATGGATGACTCAACAATTACCGCCAGGAGGATTATCATAGCAACCGGTAGCGAGCCGAGAGTGCCGACAAATGCCCCGTCAGAGTATCTGACCAGCGACACGATCTGGAGTATCGAAAAAATACCCCAAAAACTTACCATAATCGGTGGTGGCCCAATTGGTTGTGAGATCGGCCAAAGTTTCCAGCGTCTTGGCTCACAAGTGATTATTGTTGAACGGGGAAAGCGACTACTTCCTAAAGACGACCCTCAGGCCAGCGAAATTATTCAGGATATACTTGAAGAAGAAGGTGTTACTGTCTTACTTAACGCTGATGTAGAGAACTATGCAGACTCATCCATCTCGATAGAAGCAAAAAATTATGAGCACGATAAACTGCTGTTTGCGATTGGTCGCAGACCAGCCACTAGCTGGGTCGATGACACTAGTATTGAGCTCAATCGCGGCTATATTTCCGTTAACAACAAGCTACGAACATCGATGAAATCAGTCTACGCTTGCGGAGATGTGACTGGCGGGCTTCAATTCACTCACACTGCGAACAGTCAGGCCCAGGTGGCAGGCTCTAACGCCGCATTAGATTATCTGTTTGCTCGTAAGTACAACCCTTCTGCAGTGCCGTGGACAACCTTTACAGACCCTGGTGTAGGTCACATTGGTTCTACTCCCTACAACAACCCTGAGTCTCTGAGTATTGAGTCTCACGTTGTACCATTGTCGGAGTTAGACCGAGCATTAACGGATCAGGCCCAAGGCTTCGTTAAGCTACACATACACAAAGGAGCAATAGTGGGCGCGAATGTTGTATCGCCTCATGCAGCTGAACTTATAGGGGTTGTTGCCTACGCCATTACAAACAAACTAGATATTTCGAGTTTTTATAATGTCATCTTTCCTTACCCCAGTTTTGATCAAGTGTGGCAACAGGCAGCAAGCTCATTTCGTGATAAACACAAACCCCGACGCGTGCTAGGTGTGCTAAAAAAGTTACAGCAAATTATTCGTTAACAACTGTTGTAGTCCGATGACGAGGCTCAACATTTAATCAGTCTCAAACGGTTTCTTCACTCCATCCTCAAACACCGAGCCACCTCGTAGCTGTTGCCCTGTTAAGGTTGCATCGAATTCATCAATATAGAATTGATTTGCTGTACTTGTATCACCAATCTGATACACCCTAAAGTAAGTCCAATATTCACCGTTAATGAGTTCAAAGTATTCACTAGGGGTTCCGTCGCCGTTGCCATTCAAGTTACAGGCAGATAAATGGCTACAAGTCCCGCTAGTTAGACTGGTTACAGTCTCCCAGCCATTAACTGCACCAAATCGATAGACTTGCAGATATATGTCGCCTGCTTCTCCTGCTGCTGACGGACTCAGGTCAGTACTGCCACCAATGAAGCTTATCGTTGGCAGCTCAGAGTTATTGTTAAACGCTGCTGCTCCAGCATATATCGCAGTCTCGCCAGCTGCAGCGCTAATGTTGTCAAAAGAGCTTTGTGATTCAAACAAACCGCAGATGCCAGTCATAGCAGCTGCACTCTTGCATAGTCCTGCAGGATCAGATCGGGGGGAGCGTCCGTCGCTCAAGTGATATTTCAAATCACCGAACGCCCCATCACGATCGTTATAACCAGAATTGTCATCTGTTGACAGCCAAACCGGCGGTGCTTTAGTCTTTGCGATTCGTAAATCATAATTACTGGTGCGGTCATAAAATGAGATCCAGGCGTCACCGCTATCATCAAAGGCGATTGAGGCAAATGGTGATGTGTAACTGCCGTCATCGACACTTGTTGCAGCAATCTGTTCACATTGCCAGGCGTCAGAGCCGGCGTTGCCGATGGTGTCACAGTTACCACCAGAGCCGACATAGCGCGCTATCCATAAGCCGTCGTTGGTCGATCTTGTAAATGTCGCCCACGGGTTTCCATTTGAGTCGACCGCTATCTCAGTCGCTTCACCATCAAGATCCCAATCTAGTACATCAATGCACTGCCAGTCCGCTGATGCACCAGACCCACAAGAATTCTCTGTTCCGCTACCAGTAAACTCAGCATAGACTAACCTGTTTGCTGTAGATCCGTCTGTGCTTGTAAACATAGCGATTGGGTCGCCGTTATGATTATATGAATGTCCGTATTGGGTATTAGAAGCTTCAACGCTATCTGAGATTCGCCAGATTAACTCGCACGACCAAGCACTGTCTGCACAATTACCGCCAGAACCGATATATTTGGCAATTCCAAATCCACTTCCAATCACATTATCGCGAGAATCATATATAACTGATACCTGCCCTTCTGGCGATACCGCTAATTGAGGAGTCGAGCTATCACTGACAGCACCGCTAGTTATTAACTCGCATTCCCACTCAGTATTACTACAGCTACCGCCTCCACCAACGTAGTGGGCTACCATAGTATCCTCATCACCAGTTGCGTCATGGCGGAAAGCAATAAATGGCGTATCGCTTTCGTCGAGTGCAATCGACCCTTCAATGCCGGTCAGGGTCGTAGCGTGAACTGTTATACAGTCCCAAGCATCAGCCGCCGCGTCACCGCCGAATGAATCATCACAGTTACCGCCGGAGCCAACATATTTTGCCACCCTGGCATCACGATCTGTCGTGTAGTGATATTGAATCCAGATAGTCCCGTCGTCGGCAATCGCGGTATCAGTGTACGCTGTCTAAAATTGTCTTCATCCAGAGCCTTTGAGCAGTACTGCCGTCTGATATTTCCAGAATTTTATGAGAAAGCTCAGGAACAAGTACGGGTAGCACTTTTTTGATACTTGCGCTTCCTTTAAATCCAGAATCTACATACCAACTTTTAGAAAATGGCGTCATAAGATCGACGATGCGGTCATTGAGGTCAGTGTAAAAATCTGCGTGTTCTGGAACTAACTCGCCTAGTAAAGTATTGCAGGTTTTTTCAAAGCTCATATTCCAGGTCACTACCGTGCCTGTATCACCAATATGTGACATCAGCGCCTCAGTGAGCGGCTGCGCTGGATTGCTGTTGCTGCGATGTAAATACTCGACATGACGAACTTCTGCGTCTGGAGCGTCTAAGATATGCAGTGAATATTGAAATGGTAATTGTTGGTACGGTCGTAATCCGTCAAAGTATGGCACCAAACTACTCATCGTTTCGTAATCTAAGAAATAGAGCGGAAAAGTAAATGAATCCAGAAAATCTTGAATCTCTTTCTTATCTACTGAAGGATGTCCTTGTTGTAGAGCGTCAACTTGCAGTCGTTGCTTTGATTTTAGAGACAGATCAGCTGGGATATCTTTAATCATTTTAATGTCTCTCGACTGGAGCTTATCCAAAGTGTCTGCATCCAGCCGGCATAGGTCGTAAATACTGTTATCTTTAGGTTCTTCGATGTATTTATATATCTCTAACCATTCTTTAAAGTGCGATGAATCAGCTAAAAGCAGTGATTTATCAGGACATTCATTCAACGCCATAACCTTTAGGGCTTCATCAATTTTTTCTAAGGTGAAGTCTCGTTTAGTTTTTACGCTTTCTGTTACATCAGTGGTTGCGGTAATGCCAGCCGGGTCGACTTTACCGTTACGGACATACTGATTATCTACATGGATGACTGCTATATTGCGCACCTTGAAGCCACATTTCTCCAGTACAACCATCTGGAAAGCTAAATCGACTATATGTTCAGGCTTAGCGCTGGTGCTTGATTTTATTTCAAATAAATCGACTTCATCTTGGCCTACAACTTGAATAACGTCGCAGATGAAGGTTAGTCGCTCTGCTTCAAACCTTCCTTGAAATATCGTTTTAGCTCCAGATTCAAGTGCGGCGGTCGTCCGTGCGGGCAATGTCCGGTACTGATTATAGCTATCGAAGCCTATCGTTATTCCATCAGGAAACTGAGTTTCGGCGTACTGTTCAAACTCATGCCCGGTATCAAATATCGCTTGCAGTGCGGGATCGATTGGGGGCAGTTTTTGCTTGTCGTGTTTTCTAAGCCATAGCCAGGCAGGATGTTTAAGATATGTTGTGTAGTCAG
>Ga0136596_1000245_pt1 | contig 28015 bp, 36 predicted proteins | sample AntRauTorcE11897_FD_101387 | JGI IMG/M metagenome (GOLD analysis project Ga0136596, IMG submission 101387) | Saline lake microbial communities from Rauer Islands, Antarctica - Metagenome Torckler E11 #897 | ecosystem: Environmental > Aquatic > Non-marine Saline and Alkaline > Saline | place... | reverse complement strand
TTAAATATTCTTCTGTTAAATCTTTAATTTCTATATTCTCATAAGGAACTATTGTTTTTTGAGTTTCGTTTAAGTAATCTAATACTTCTGATTTGGTTTCGAAATCGAACTCATCTGTTTCCATGCCATATCTAACATACTCACAATCTTTAAGAACTTCTGGGTTTGGTGTTTTATCATTGAATTTACCAGCGACTAAATTTCTAGGGTTTTTAGCATAACTGTGATTTTTATCAAAAACTTCTCTTGGCATTATAGCCTCACCCCACGTTATAATATCACCACTTAATTGATTTGTATTAACGTGCCGGAAATGATCATGTGATCTTTGTCCAACAGTTCCATTTCCTCGTGTCCAAGATTGAATAGATCTTTCTATAACACATAATGAGATACCATCATATTTAGGTGTAATAGTTAATAGTGTGTCTAAAGGGATTCCTTTATTCTTACTCCATTTGAAAACTTCCAACATTGTTTTCATTTTATTCATGCTCCATAATTGAACTGGGAGTTTTTCTTTTCTTTCCTCATCAATTAATTCTATTCCTATTTCACCGAAATATTCATCATTAGGGGAAATCTCTCTTAGTTCATCTAAGTATTCTTCATAAGTTTCATCTGGCATTATTTCATCACCTAACCTATAAGCTTCATTAGCTCTATTTAAAATATCTTTTATTTCTTTTATTCTATTCATAGTTGTTTTTTAGATTATTTATAAATATACGGAAAATAGGTGGGATAAAAAAATATATACTATATGAAATTATTTAAATATAAAGAATTCTTAATAAATGAGTCTATTATAGAATTAGATGATACCTCTTATAATGACTTTCAAATAATGAGAGAGATATATAAAGATGATAGTTTCCGTGAAATAATCACCGATATAATTAGCATATCTTATGATAAAATTGATATTGAATCGAATAAACTTAATAAAGATAAATATGTAATTAAAATGTCTACTGATGTAGGGAAAATATCAGTTGGGGATAACCAAGTGAAAATAGGTAGGTTTATAAAAATAATACTACCTGATCTAAAGGATCATGATGTTGAGAATTTCGTAAATAAATATAAATCATTTCAAGCAGATAAATACTTAGGTAATAATTTTATATTAGTAAGTGGTAAAGATATAGAAAGATATTATACGATGTCATATGATGACATAGATCAAGATCAAGGTTCAAGTAATCTTGATTCATGTATGGTTAATCAAGATTGTGGGGTATATGAATTTTATGAAAAGAATGAAAACATCCAATTATTAATTCTTAAAGATAAGAAGGGTAAATTAATAGGAAGATCTCTTATATGGAAAGATACTAAAGGTAATTATATAATGGATAGGATTTATTCTATTGATGATTATATAATTGATATTTTCAGAATGTATGCTCGTAATAATGGTTGGTACTATAGAGCAACAATAGCGGCTGGCAATAAATACCTATCTAACTCAAAAGGGGAAAGAGTTAATGAATTTAAACCACAAATAAGATTATCGCATTATAAATTAATTGAACAATTAAATTTATATCCCTTTTTGGATACTTTCCCATACTTAAATTTAACTAAGGGGTTAATTTCTAATTTTGATATATGGAAGAAAAGAGATAGTGTTATCCGTTTACAGGGGGAGAATGGCACTTTTAGTGATGTTAGAAATCTATTTAAATTTCTTTTACCAGTATTTGAATCAGTTAATTATTTAGAAAAGGTTATTGATAATATTGATATCTACTATTATAGTATGGGGTTTGAAATTTTCACTATTCTACTCGATAAGGAAAAAATAAATGATGAATATTTTGAATTTAGAAGAAAGGAGATTTTAAATAACTTCAATAATGAGATAAACATAGATTATGTTGATGAATACATAATTGGCTTGCGAGAATTTTTAGGAGATGAAAAAGAATCAAATGAAATATTAAAAATTGATTATACTAATGGCATTAAAAATAGACTTACTGAAATACAAAATCACTTTGACTTCAATGTAATTGAATCTGTTATAAAATTTAATATCAAAAAGGAATTAGAATTGGATAAAGCTATACGACCATTCATAATGAAAATGGTGAGGAAATCAAATAATATCACATATAAAACCATACTCGAATATACTCAACCATTTTTTATCGAAAGTAATAGAGGGTTAATAGAAAATCTAAAAATGTTACCAGATATATTATTATTATTTTTATTAAGATTTGGTGGTGAGAAATAATAAAATTAAAACTTATATTCTTCTATCACCTCAATTTCTACCTCTTGTCCTACATTGTAGAAAGTTGAACTTCCGGATTTCTGTTTAATTGTGTTATATGGTCCATATTTTGTTTGCCAAGTCTTTGTTATCTCTTTCACTTTATGATAGGTGGTTATACTATTAGTTACTTTCTTAATATATCGCTTTGGTTTTTCATTATCTCCAACAATATTCCCTTTTACTATTTTAAATTCACTCATAAGGTTTAATTTTTACTATTACCATCACCCATTAGATCATCAAATTTAGATGACTTGGATGATCTATAACTTTTAACACTTGAAGAAACTTGACTATACATGGTTTTCATACCATCAGAAGATGCTGAGAAGTTCATTGAGTTACCTTTTTTTATATTCAGACTAGAAGCAGTTTTCATAGCATCTTGATTAGCAGCTAAGAATATAAATTCCCAATCATTTTTTGAACAATCATCTATCATTTCAAATACCCTTTCTTTAGTATATTCAGTAGATCTATTTTCTTCTCCATCAGTTAATATAACCATTAAAACACGATCTGGTTTATTACTATCTGACTCAAATCTTTCTTTAGATTCATCAATAGATAGTCCTATGGCATCATATAAAGCTGTCATAGATGATGGTTTATAATTATCATCATTTAATTCATATGATTCGTTAATTGGCATTGAACTATAAACTGGCTTGAAATTACTATCAAATAAATTCAAAGTTATATTTGTATCATCAGTTATTTCTTTTTGTTCCTTTAAGAATTGGTTAAACCCACCAATAGCATCTGATTTTATTGAATTCATTGATCCTGATTTATCAATAACACATATTATTTCTGTTTTTATATTTTTTTCTTTTTCGAATACTTTCATTTTTATAATTATTTTTAGTTTACACTTTATTATATAATTATTTTCAATATAAGTTCTTTTGATGATGTGTTATTTTTATATATAAATAAAATTACCAGTAATTAATCATGGATAAAAATTGGATAAAGAAGTTAGATGAGATAATAATTAAAGGTAAATTAAAGATGGGGGTTTTTAGAAAAAAGAAAGAATTTTCAATTCAAGTTTATGTAACTCCTAAAAAGAGAATTATAATGGGCATTGATATTAAAGGAGTATCTATTAAAAAGTTAAAATTACCATTTAGTGTTGGTGATAGATCAAGTGATGTTAAATCTTGGACGGATATAAAAAAATTTGATGTTAAGTATATTGAGAGGGTTTTTTAGGACTTGCTAAATAAATACTTGATTTTTGGTAATCTTTAACAAGTACAGTTTCTTGTTGGAATTCCTCAGATATATCTTCTGCTACTGAAAGTAATACTTTTGAATCTATTCCTATTATTTCAACACTTATTGAATTTTCATCATATACAGATCCATCTTCTGCTTTATATCTACCTTTGACAAATTTACCAATAGTGAAACCATAAACATCATCATGTTTTTTCATAATTTTACTTATCTTCCTTTTAGTGAGTATTCTATTTAAGAGTGAAGTCACAGTTTGTTTAATTTTATTAAAAAACTCATTTTCTGAAAGTTCAATGGAATTAACATCAGTTGAAAATACTACCACACCACCTTTCTTTTCAAAAGTGAAATCTATATCTTCTGTGATTATTCCTTGGTTGTCTATGAGTGTATAATCTGATAATTTAGAAGATGTGTTATTTACAGAAAATCCATTCATTTTCATAGCTTCATTGAAAGTCCTTTTATTACTTTTATTAAATTTGTTGAAATTAAATATCTTCATTATTTCCTTTTAATTTTATTTTAAAGTAAACCCAAAATTTACCAGGTTTTATATTTATTAAAACCTGTTCTTTCCATTTATGAGAAAGAACCCATTGTTTGAACTCATCTTTTAATTTAGAGTAAGATTCATCTGATAATGTACCACTATCCCATTTACCAATTCCGTAATATCCTTGTATTAAAACATTATCTTTGATTAAAGCATTTGATTTTTTTTGAAAATATCCTGGTGAAAAGTTAGTGAAATCATTCTTTATCACCATTAAAGTTTTAAGGTCTTTTAGATCTACATTTTTCATTTCTTCTTGAAATGATTTTAGGACTTTATTCTTCCTTTCCATCATTTTTCTAAATTGTGGACTTCCAAATTTGAATTCACCAACAATATATCTCTTATCATCAGCTAATAGTCCATATTCTACCCAAAACCTTTTAGATTCATATTTCAATCCGAAGTAAACACCAATAATATTATCATTTATATTCTCTATAATTCTAATAGCTGAGTTTAATGACTTAAACCTTTTCATTAAAGTAAGAAGTCTTTCTTTATTTAATGACTCCATAGAGAATATTAAAGAAAAATCTTGTGGGCAATTATCAATATCTGGTTTTATTTCTGGTAAATTTAAAGCATTTATGACTTTTAGAAATGAGTTAAACCCACCTTTTCCAGATAGAGATATATCTTCTATATCATTTAAAAATTCTTTTGCTGTTACAGAACTACTTTCGGTTAAAAAACCATCTTGTAATTCTTTCACAAGGAGCCTTTGATCATACCCATTTAATAAATCTACAGCATTTGCTATTCTAATATCAGGTTTATTTCCTAAATATTTACCTATCAATCTCAAAAAACCAATTTCTTTATCTTCATCATCTCCAATTTCCTTTTTAATATTTTCCACATATACACCCAAAGATCCCCATTTTTCTTCTAAGTCTTTATATTTATTTTCGTTTATTATTTCATCACTATCAAAATCAGTAAATTTCTTTATATCATTATTGATACTTTTTTTATTATCACCAAAAAGAAATTGAGATAAAGAGAATTTTTTAATTTTATTGATTACTTTTTTGATAGATTCGATACCTTTGTCTTTGAATTTTTTCAAATTATTAATAAGGTCAATGAAAAAATGTTTAACTGTAATTGTTCCTAAACTTATACCCACCGACATTAATTTACCTACCCAATCACCAGAGAATGCTGATATGAAACCATCAATGCTTATTGAATTTAAAGCTACTAAATCTTGAACAATTAAAACAAATGGTACAAATAAAGCAGTATATGCGAACATATCAACTATTCCAGTTATCACTTCTCCTGTTTTTTTAGCTATGACTCTAAATATTTTCTTCATAACATTCATTATAGCTACGGTTGGTTTTAAGAATTTATATACTCCCCTTAACCTCAACTCTTCAAATAACTTTCTATATTGTTCTTTTGGTTTTTTTAGGGCTATAGCTAAAGCGCATAATGTTAAATAGACAACAGTTGTTTTCATATCACCATCAAATGATTGTCCACTATTTACTATGAAACTTTCTATTATAGGGTAAAATGCGGTTATAGCAGTACCGAATGTTAATACAAAATACCAATTAACATTATTATCATTTTTAACTTTACCAGGGGTGCTTTTTAAATCATCTAATATCTTTTTAGTGATACTATCATATTCTTTAATGTCTGATTTATCTGATTTGTCTGATTCCTTTATAAGAAAGGAATTAGATTCCATCAAATCATTTAATTTGTCCATACTTAAATTATCCATATTAGTATATATTAAAAAAGATAATAGTAAAAGGTAATATATACTAAAAATATAACTACTTACTGATGATTAAAAAATTAAAAGGATTCAAACAATTTAACGAAAGCCAATCTAATTCTCATGATGATATAATCAATTATATAGAAACTAATACTTCATTCATTTTTGGTAATTCTAAAGATGATGAAGAATTAGTATTCAGAACTAGAGCTAATGGTGATGTTGGATCAGAAACATATAGTGATATAGATTACCAGGAAGGTATTGAATTAATAAAAGATTTAAAAGTTAAGTATGGTGATAAACCTTATTCATATTCAATTGAAGCAGTAGATGAGTGGGTTGATATAGTAATTAATAAAGATGACTTCTATGATGGTTATGAACCTGATCATAATAAGGTAGGGTATGTCTTTTCTTATAAAAGAAAAGATGGTAGAGGTTACTCATGGGAAACTGTTAGGGAAGCTGAATCTTATAATAGAGATGATCAGAGACAATCACTTAGGGAATTTGCTATAAGGTATATATATGAAATGAATCCAGATGAGGTAGTAAAATTAGCAGATGAGTTACTAATTCCTGGTGAAAATAAATATAGTGAACCTTTATTAATTCAGAAAGCACATGGTAAGACCAGCGGAAGGTCAGAGGGTACTTGGAAGTCAATTGACTATAATACTATACCTGATGCTGACTTTTATATTAAACGTAGAGAGATATGGTAATTAAGAAATAATATATAAAGATATGTTTATTAAAAGATTTGAAGATTTCAGTAAGAGTGATAAGGTCAATGAAGGTTTTTTTAAAGACCTTATAAACCAATTATTCACTGGTAGTAATACTAAAAACACTAAACCACAAATAGATAAAATAAAGGATATATTAACAAAAAAAGAACTATTGACTGATAATATAGAGAGTCTAATTGGTGAAATTATATCACATAAAAATTCTAAGTTGATTAATTTTGAAACACTTAGTAGAACAGTAAGTAACGTGTTGATGAAAAAGGGAGATGGTATAAAAAACCTATCAAAATATTTTATCAAACTTTTAAAATCTTTAGATGAGAGAGAAAAGATAAAAGATAAATTTCCAGAAGAAGATTATATTGATGATAATGATAATAAGGAAGTATCAGAAATCCCAAGAAAGGAATTTATGAAAGAAAAAAAGTTACTCCAAGTTGAATTACTTAAAATGCAAGAGTGGTTGAAAGAAAATAATAAATCTGTTGTAGTTGTTTTTGAGGGTAGAGATACAGCGGGTAAGGGGTCAACTATTAAACAGTTCACTGAATACCTAGATCCGAAATTCTTTGAAGTTGTTACTAAGGGGATACCAACAGAAGAAGAAAGAAATAATTGGTTTGAGAGATACGAAAAGGATATTGAACCAGGTAAAATAATATTCTTTGATAGATCATGGTATAATCGTGGTGTTGTTGAACCTGTTATGGGTTATTCAAGTTATGAAGAATATGAAAGTTTTATGGCTAATGTTAATAATTTCGAAAAGAAAATAGTTGATAATGGGAATTACCTTATTAAATTTTGGCTATCAATAACTAAAGAAACTCAATTAAATAGATTTGATATTCGTAAAGAAAGCCCACTTAAATATTGGAAATTCAGTCCAAATGATGCTAAAGCTCAAGATAAATGGGATGAATATACATCTTATAAACAACGTATGTTTAAGGTTACATCAACCGATCATGCTCCATGGACAGTAATAGACTCAAATGATAAAAGAGTTAGTGGGTTGAATGCTATGAGGTATGTCTTATCTAAAACTCCTTATGATGGTAAGAATAAAGAAATAATTGAAGTTGATTATCCTGAATCTATAACTACTATTAAATAATTATTCATCTAATAAAGGTTGTATGTCAATTTTATATTTTTTGAAAATACTCCCCACCCTTTCTTTTATTAATTTATAATAATTGTGTTCTTTTTCAATTAGTATAAAATCTCTATTCATATTTATACATGATATGCCTGTTGAACCACTACCAGCAGTGAAATCTAAAACAACATCACCAACATTTGTACTCATTTTGATTATACGATCCATTAAAATTATCGGTTTTTGTGTTGGGTGTTCTACTTTTTCTTTTGAGTTATGTGGTAAGGCATTTATATCCCAAACATCTGATAATGAGACACCATCCTTTAGATGACCACTAACATACTCTTTCCTTTTCTGTAAATGTTTCTCAGGTGGTACTTTTATGTTATTAAATGTTGGAGTTTCAGAGTTAGAATAATATAAAATCGGTTCATACCCACTATTCATAGCACGACCTCTTGTATTAGACATATTTCGTTTTCTCTTCCAAATTATAACCCTCTGTTCGATGAAATATTTATCCATAATAACACCAACATTTTTATTTAGTTGTCTTGATGTGAATAAAAATATTGAACCATTTATTTTAATAACTCGTTTTGTTTCTATAATACATTTCTCAACCCAATCCAAATAGTCATTTTCGTCTTTCCAATCATTATCCCACTCATCTTTAACAACTTTGAAATATGGCAAATCTGTAAGTACTAAGTCAATACTTCCATCAGGTATTAGTTTCATCTTTTCAAGACAATCACCTAGTATTATTTTACTTTCCCCGAAAGTGTATTTATTTTGATCTATTATCATACCATTTATATTTTTATTTGCTACTAACTACTTGTGATTTAACTTTCTTCATATTGACCATATTGATAGCATTTGAGAAATATTCAGGTAACCAATCAGATGAGTACTTCATTATATCTGAGAAACAAGCATCTACTATTATAAAATCACATTGATCATCATAACTTCTAATACCTCTACCGTACGCTTGTATTATACCACTTATTGTTTTCCATGTATACCAATTAGGCATCATTTTCTGTCGTAGTTTATTCTTTGTTGATCCAAGTGATGGATATGGTATCTTCATAAGTATTTGAAATCTAGCTCTATCATATTCTAAATCCACACCGGTTGCCATGGATGGTGATACTAAGACGGTTGGTTTATCTTCTAAAATATAATGTTTCTTTAAAGCTTTATCCTTATCACTGCTTTTATGGAAAATGAACCTATCATCTTTGATATTATCTTTCATCCAATTAGCTATCTCATAAGTATGTGTATGGAATATACCCTTTTTAAGATTATACTTTCCCATTATTTTACTAATAAAAGGTTTATATTGTTCAAAAGCATTCTTTTTGTTTTTATATGTCATTCTAGATATAGGCATATAATATATTGGTCGGTTTTTGATTGAAAATGGTGATGTGATAGAATAATAAGATGATAGAGATTCTGGTATCCCATTTATATAACTGAATATTTCTTTGTTAAGTATAGTACCACTCATTAATATAATATGGTCATATTTTGACCAAACATATTTTTCTAAATAGGGTGATGCCCATATTGGTTGGACAGAAATCATTTTTTCTTTTTTATCATCAAATGAATATTCTAAAACCCAATTTTCTTCCCTTACTCCATAGTCTGCTAAAAAGTTTTCTAACTTAGTTTCTAATGATTCTAGGTCAGAATATTTTTTCATTACCTTAACACTCCCCTTATTTTTGAAAGCTTCCCTTTTTAAATCAGCTTTAGTGTTTGTTATCTCCTGATTTAACTTATCAGCAAAGTCAACAAAATCCTCAACATTATTAATATATTGTATACTTTTACTTATAGAATTATAGTTTTTGAAACCCATCATTTTAAGGATTCCTTTTGATAAATTAATACTAATAAAATCACAGAAAACATCTTGGAATGAATGAGCCTCATCTATTATTAAAACATTAGATTCTCTTTGTTCCATCATCTCTTCATTATAAACATTTAATAATGTATATAAATGGAAATTACTTAAATTTATTCTATTTTTGATATACCCATCTCTTGCGCTATCATATGGACAATCATCACATTTAGTCTTTTTTAACTTGTTAAATTCTTTACCCTCTTTACATGAACAATCACTATAATTTTTACAGTCATAATTATTTTTACCCCATAGACTAGATATAGAATTGAAATCATCAGTATATTGTTCTTGTAATATTTTACTATTGGTGATTATATCAAATCTAGCATCTTTATTCACTTCTTTTAAATACCATTGGGACATTAACATAGCAAGTATTGACTTACCAACACCAGTTGGTAAGTCAAGAAGTATGAATTTTTTATCATCTTCTTGGATACTTTTTTTAACGAAATCTAATGCTTCTTTTTGTTCTTTTCTAGGTGTGTATTTTTCTAAATCTTTATTTAATAGTAACATTTAATGTATTTGTATTTTACCCTTATACTATACTAATATGGTTAAGGTTTATTTTATATAAAAATAACTTAATATATAAATAGTAAAATAAAAAACATCCTTATGAACTACTTAAAAAAATTCGAAAGTTTTGTTGATGAAGCACCTGTTAAGGAGCCTGAAACAACACCTAAAACAAAACCTAAAAAACCATCTCCTATTAAGAGAAAGAACCCATCAGTAAAACCTAATCCAAAAGCAGAGGTTGATGAAATCATTAATAAGTTTTTAGATACTGCTTCAGATGAAGATAAAAAAGAAGTCTTGAAAAATTATGAAAATTAAAAATTATTCTAGGTTTTTAGAAGCTGATATATGGAAAACAAAAGGTTTAGATAAGGATTATCTTGAGGATATCGAAAAAAGAGCTAAAAGTGAGGATGGTCCACAAGGTGATTTCGGTCAATTAATCCAAAATGTCCAACGTTTACAAAGAGGTAAAGAAGATGAACTAACAAAACTAGCAGAAGATATTATATTAAAAGAATATGGCAATATAATAGAAGCTCTTAATATGGAATTAGATTTTAAAATAATTGATTTCAGAGAAATGATGGGTGATGATACTAAAAATAAAATGGATGTTAAACCATCTGAACCAAAAGAAAAACCACAGTCACAGTCACAAGAAAGTGAAAAAGATAGTGGTGATATTGAAGGTAATAATGAAATAGTTGATGATTCTACTGATGAAGATGAAGTAGCTAAAAGAAAGATAATTAATAATATTATTCAAGGTTCTTCTAAAAATACACATCGTCTTATACATATGTATAAAGATGATATAGAGAATATATCACAGGGGCTTTTATCAGCTATGGATAAGTTAATAAAAACCCAAGAATTCATGGAATGGCAAATCCATCATGATAACCCAGGTGAGATTATTCAACAAGGGATGAGTGGATATTCTGATCCACAATGGGAATTTGAAGAAGATAAAGAAAAAATGAATCCAGATGACTTGGAAACAGATGACTTAGATGATGTAGAAGTTCCTGATATAGAAGGTAGTATAATACTAAAAGCAAGAGCGATAGATTTTGTTGTACTATTACATGAAGCAGTCAAAGGTATCTATGAAGTTTTAGGTGGAGGAGGTATACCAGAAAATCCTCAAACAGCTGAGAGAATCTTATCACAAACAGATTCTTTAAATGATGAATTTGAAGATTTAAAATATGGCAAATATATTAAAAAGGATATTCTTAAATTTGTTACAAGGAATGATAAGATACAAGAAGTACCAAATGGTTTTGAATATGTATTTGGTAGAATGGTAGAACTGCCAGCTAATGAATTTATTGAAATATTTAAAGGTATGTTACAAGATAGTTTAAAATCCCGAAAATGGGTTGATAATACTATTGATGAGATAATTTATGAATTTAAAGAATATCGTTCACAATTAGATGAATATGAAAGAGGTGATAATGCTCCGACTAATAGAAATAGTAGTAATGATATTGAAACTGATGATGGGGAAGATTACTCATCAATGTCGGATTTTGAAATAAAGAAACTTATTGATAAAGCTTTGGATAGAAAAGATTTTGTTGAAGTAAAGAAACTATCTGGATATCTCAGTAAATAATAAGATAATTACATAAACATATTGTTTTAACCTTAATATAAGTTAAAAATAATCATTAAATATGTTAGTAGATGTTCAATATATGTCAAATAGTAAAAAATTAGTCGTTTCTTATGTAAATAAGGAAGGTGATATAAAGCTAAAATTCTTTGACTGGACAGATCCTTTTAAATATGAAGTTTGTGAAGCGCAAGATCCCCATAGAGAAATGGAATATAAATCTTGGGATGGTAAACCTGTTAAAAAAGTAAGGTCATATCCTGATAGATATTCTATTTATGAATTCTTAGATGACCTTCCAGAGGATGAAAGAGAAGAAATTTATGAATTCAATGAACCTCAAGTTTTCTTTATCGATATTGAGACAGAAGTTGTAGATGGATTCCCAGATCCAAAAGAAGCCCCTACTCGGATACAATCATTATCAATTGTTTATGATGATAAAATAATGATATTGGGACAGGAAGATTTATCTGATGAACAACAAAAAACTATCATGGATGGTAATATAGACCAAGGTGGTGATATTGAGGGAGTTACTAAATATTTTGAAAAGTATGATACTGATTATAAATTCAGATTTATAAAATATGATGATGAGTTTGATATGTTATACGCATTTTTTAATAAAATGCTTCCTAAAATGGCATGTATAACAGGATGGAATTTTATAGATTTTGACTGGACATTCTTAGTGAATAGAGCTAGGAAACTTACTAAAACGATAAATGGTAGGGAATATTCAATTGATCCTAGAGTATCATCTCCTACACGTAGACTGAACACCCCATTCGGTACAGAGTATGAAGTTCCAGCACATAAAATGATATTTGATTATATGCAACTCTATCAAGCGTTAGATACTTCAGTTAAGGTTAAAGAATCATCTTCTCTTGATTTTGTATCTAAAAACCTTTTAGGTGTTAATAAAATACAATACCAAGGGTCACTTATGACACTCCATGATGATGACTACTGTAAATTCATTTATTATAATGCTGTCGATTCTGTTTTGGTTCAACTTATCCATCAGAAAATGATGTACTTAAATGTCATTTATGGTGTTTCTTCACTTAGTAAAATTAAAATAGTTGATTGCTACTCCCATATGAATGGAGCACTTGCCAGCCTTGCTATTACAGAAGGAGTTTTAAGGGGTAGATTTAGAGAACAAGAAGGTATAATATTATTTAAAGATAAGACTAAGAATAATAGTGGAGCTACTGGTATTAAAGGTGGGTGGGTGAAAGATCCTGCTATTGGTATGAATATGTGGGTAGCTTGTTATGATTTCGCCTCTCTTTATCCAACAACACAAAGACAATTCTTTATAGCTCCTGAAAATTATAAAGGAGTCTTAGATAAAAATAATCCTGAGCTTTGTATAGATGAGATGGGAGATAGGATTAAAATTAGTAGTGAAGAGGATGTTGTGTGTTCTAATGGTGTTGTTTTCAAGAAAAGGTACTCTCCCACCCTACAAATGTTATCAGAAGTCTATATAGATAGAAAGAAATTCAAAAAGGTAATGATGAGTAAGAAAATAGAAATGGAAAAATTACAAAATGAGTTAAATATCCTTGAAGAAGAATTAGAAACTGATTTAGTATAATTAAATAGGTAAGTGAAATCATTGTATATATACTTATACATATGGGAAATGATTATTATATTTACGTTTTGATGGACTCATCCAAAAAAGGCACATACTTATATGGTGATTTAATATTAAACTATGAACCATTTTATATTGGGAAAGGTAAAGGTGATAGAATTAATCGAACACTTTATGATAAATCACCATTTAAAAGAAATAAAATAAATAAATTAAAAAAATCAAATATTGATATTATATCATATAAAATTTATGAAAATTTAAATAACGAGTCATCTATTAAAATAGAAAAGGATTTAATTAGAAAAATAGGAAGAAGAGATTTAAATGAAGGTAGTTTAGTAAATATGACAGATGGTGGGGATGGTAGATTAAATTCTTTCCATTCACCAGAGGTAAGATTAAAAATATCTAAAAAATTAAAGGGGGTGGGGTTAGGTAGAAATCACACAAAAGAAACTAAAATCAAAATGTCAATATCACAAAAAGGTGAAAATAATGGGTTTTATAGTAATCACCACACAGATAAGATCAAAGAATCACATTCTGATCGTGTATCTGGATTTAACCACCCTATGTATAACAAAAAACATACTAAAGAAACCAAAGAAATATTGAAAAAACATAGAAAAGATAAAATATCAAATGATAAAATTAAGGAATCTTGTCAAAAATTTAATAAGCCTGTGTTAATGTATAGTTTAAGTATGGATTTTATTAAAGAATTCGAATCAGTGAAAGAATCTTCAAAAGAATTAAATATAAATGAATCTATAATCTCAAAATGTTGTAGGGGGGATATAAAAAACCCAACCAGGTATTATTTTAAATATAAAAAAATAGAGGATAAGATTATGAACAATAGGTTTCTAATTCCAATAAATAGCAGATTTATGTATAATAGAAAAGAACATATTCTGAAAAAACGCAATAAAAAAACAGCTATCTGTATAGATAATAACAATAAAGAAGTGATTGTCCATGAAAAGAATTTTAAACCTATATTTGGTAAAGAAACTAATAATTCTGATATAGTTGAACTTCACTTATGGTTAAAGAATTATTTACCCAAAGTGAAATTAGAATATACTAATTATGGGTCATCTATAACCTATTCAAATATTAAAATCTATTACAATAAACTCATAAATAGTTCTGAAATATTTCAAGATAAGAAAGAAATATTTAATAGAGGAGGGATAAATATTTTTGAGGATGAATGGTTAAATAAAAAAGATATAGTAAAATCTAGATTAAAAAACATTATAGGAAAATCTGAAAAAATATGGGCTAGAAAATGTAATATTAAAGAAATAAGTGATAATTCTCTAATAAGGGAATTTTTAAAGGGAAGCCATACACAAGGATTTGTGGGAAGTAAAGTTAAATTAGGTCTTTTTTATGATGATGAGTTAGTATCTCTTATGACTTTTGGTAACCTGAGAAAAAATTTAAACCAAAAATCCAAAGAAGGTAGTTATGAACTTTTGAGATTCTGTAATAAATTGAATACAACTGTTGTGGGCGGGTCATCTAAATTATTCAAATACTTTATTAAAAATTATAACCCTGAATATATTGTGAGTTATTCTGATAATAGGTGGGGTGTGGGGAACTTATATATGAAATTGGGATTTGAATTATCTAGCAATAAAATAACACCAAGTTATTTTTATATAGTTAATGATGAAAGAAAAGGTAGGTTTAATTTTAGAAAAGATAAGTTAATAAGAGATGGTTTTGATGGAAACCTAACAGAAGTTGAAATTCAACATAATAGAGGATACTATAGAATATTCGATGCTGGATCTAAAAAATATGAATATTACTTTAGATAGTTCGTTTCACCGAACTTTTCACCGAACTTCTAAAATTATGAGGAGATATGATTACTCTCCATTAGGGATAATTTATTGGTTTATATATACATTATAAAAATGATAGGGAAAGATTAACATGAGTAAAATAAAAGCAGATCTTCTAATAGAAATTGAGGAAGGACTCGATGATTATAAAAAAAAGAAATATATGGCAAGTAAAGCAAAAAAGAGTTTAAGTAAAAAAGAGTTTTCTGATAGTCAAATTGAATTGACACCCAAACAACAAACCTTATACAAAGGTATAAGAAATAATACTTTAACACTAGTGCATGGTCCAGCTGGTACATCAAAAACTTTTACATCCTGTTATACGGCACTTGGTCTATATGTGGATGGTAAAGTTGATAATATTATAATTACAAAGCCTATTCAAGAGAGTGGGGAACAATTAGGTCATCTTCCTGGATCTGTCGATGAAAAAATTGCCCCATTTATGAAATCTTATATCTCAAATTTCGCCAAAATAATTGGTCAACAAGCTACTGACTTTATGGTGGCTAGTGGAGCTATCATAGTTGAGCCCTTAGCTTATATGAGAGGTGCTACGTATGATGATTCATTTATGATGTTAGATGAGTGTCAAAACGCTTCGATGAAACAATTGATGTTATGGTCAACTCGTTTGGGTAGGGGGTCTAAGATGATTATGATGGGGGATACTTCTCAATTTGATGTTAGGAGAAGAGACTCTGGTTTTAATGATTTTATCTCTATGGTTGATAAGATGCCAGACTTATTATCATTCAAATTTGAAAATAGCGATATTGTAAGAAATAAATTCTTAATCGAACTTACAAACCGATATGATAAATACCGAAGTGGTGATAGAAACGAAAGTAAGGAATAAATATTTATTTGGAAAGCCTATGTGATAATTTTAAAGCATTATCTATATCATTTTTTAGATCGAATCTTTTACAAATCTTCCACCACGGGGTTATATCATATTCTTTTTGATATTCTTTAGATTTATTTAAAAACCAAGATTTCCTTTTATTTTTCTGATATCGTGTACCTTTATTCTTATGACTCCCAATATGACCTTTTATCATTTTTTTAATTTTTTGGTTATTCTCCGGCGAAAGGATGTATTACCAAAAGGATCAGACATAACATCACCATATTCAATCATAGCGTCTAATATCCAACCTTTTAAGTTTTCGAACTCATTGATATATTCTTCGCTATTCTCACTCATATTTCCTGAAAGTATCTCTTTTGCTTTTTTCCTCTCTTCGCTTTCTTCTCTATCCATATATTTAATCTTTATTTATCGAGTATTTGATATTATCTCTATTGAAATTAATCACCATATTACTATCACTGTTATAATATTTTTTAACATTTTTACTCATTAGTTGAGTATTGGTAACTAAGTACTTTGAAATAGTATCAGCTAGTAATTTATTTGATGAGTCAATATCATCAATATTCGATTTAATATTATAAATATATGATTCTTCTATATCTGATATAATCATACCAGTATAAAATCCATGTAAATTATACTTTTCTATAAAAACATCAGAGTTACACCATATATAAATAGAATTAGTCTTATCTCTCAGTAAATAAACTAAATCAGATGTAACCCATGGTATCATTTTATTTCTACTAAAATCGATCATTCCTTTTTCTGTACCATGACCAAGGATAATTACTCTATCGTGAGTTTTAATCATTTTCTTTAATTTAGAATTTGATGGTCTAGTATTTACCTCTGTATATCCTTTCCCCTTATAGATAACTTTAAGGAAGTCTGTGGTTTTATCTTTTGGGTGTAGTACTAGTGTTTTCATATATACAATATACAAAAATAAATTGATAAATTAAAATTATTAGTCACCAAAGGTTAATATATCTTTATTAACCATCTTTAAATCATCCCATGTTTCCTTATATGTAACTCCCCTTATTTTTCTATTATCTATCCACATATATTCTTGATCGTCTGTACATCTTGGTTTATTCATTATCAAACCATGATATTTAAACCCTTTTTCGTCCAACCATTTTTCGGTAACATCTCTATCTTTTTCTTCACGAGCAGTGAAAAATGTGATAACATTACCTTCATCAAACCATTTATTTATTATTTTAAGTGAGTCCGTGTATATTTCTGCTGTGGAGTAAAGGTGAGAATCTTCATTTTTTATATCTTCACATATAGTTCCATCAATATCTACTAATATCACTTTATTTTCTATTTTCATTCTCAGTTTTATTTTATTTTATTTCCCAATCGATAGGGTTTAAATTTTTAAATTTTAAATATTCATTACATTTTTTAAAATGACCACATCCTAAAAATCCCCTATTTACGGAAAATGGGGATGGGTGGCTTGACTTTAAAATATGATGTTTATTTTCATCTATTAATATCTCTTTTGATTTAGCAAAATTGCCCCATAATAGAAAGACAATATTTTCTTCATTATCTGATATATATCTTATTATGTTGTCTGTAAAATCTTCCCATCCTAATTTTTTATGTGATGATGGTTTACCCTCTTCAACTGTTAGGATGCTATTTAATAATAGAACCCCTTGTTTAGACCAACTTGATAGATCCCCATGCTTGGGTTTATCATATCCATATTCTTGGTTTAGTTCTTTAAATATATTTCTTAATGATGGGGGTATTTTTATGTCTTTATTAACAGAAAAAGAAAGACCATTTGCTTGACCTTTCTTATGATAGGGATCTTGTCCTATGATTAAAACTTTAATATTATTGATTAGCTCAAATGATTTAAATATATTTTCTTTACTAGGATAATAATTTTCCTTATAATCATTTAAAATTGATAAGAATTTATAATCTTTTTTAAGTTCTTCTTGGATTTTTTCTTTTAGATACATATAAATTATATAACATAAAAGTATATAGGTTTATTATCGTATTAGAGTAATTGTCCCATAGTCTATTTGTATAGTATCATTTAAGTTATATGTAAATTCTAATTTGAAAACATACACCCCATCTTGTGTTAGTTCGTCTCTATAAGTACCATCCCATCCAACTGAATAGTCATATGATTCCCATATAACTCTCCCCTTTCTATTAAATATAGTTAAATGGAAATTATAAGGTTTGTGGGTTTCTTCAAAAGTAGGTAGCCAAGTTTGGTTATGAATATCACCATTAGGAGTAAAAGAATTGGGATAAAATTGAGCATTGATAGAAAATGTCATCAATATTGATACAATCATTAATATTATAATATTTTTCATTTCATTTTTTTTTAGTTATTTTTTAGTTATTTATTTTGATATGATCGCATATGGCTTATCTCTAAAATCTTCTTTAATTGCGTTTCCTTCTTTATCATCATTATAGACAATAGGTTTTCTTATATTAGTTAATTTTTTAAATTTCTTCAAAGCTTCTGGGAAATCTGGAAAATGTTTACAGAATGAGTTACCAAAAAAATCTTCCACGAAAAATTCATAATATCCCGCTTCATTTGACATTATCCCTACTTGAAATTCCATTATATTACCATCAGCATTATAAATACCATCATAAAGAAGTCTATATGGTTTTTTATTATAATACACAGAATTGACTGGTGAGGGCATACAACCTTTATAACTATAAAAATCCTCATCCCATGATGATGTGATTTTAATCCCATTGAGATTATTCATTATGTCTTTTAGGATGTTACTCATATAATCTATTTTTTTAATTTAACGCTATTGGATTTAGTTTTTCCTCTATTTTTTTTAATCACCTTTAATAATCTTTTTTCGTCATCTAAAATGATAAAATCACCAATAGTAAAATCGTGGACTTGATCACTTTTTAAATTCAAATCTATTATTTTATTATCAGACCATATACTATGATTATAATTAGTACCACTACGATCACATATAGACCTTTTAACCTCAACTTTAAATACTTTGGTCATTATTAGAACTTTTTATTAAATATAGAAAAATGTATTATTAAAACAAAACTTTAACCCACATTAAGCTATATAACGTTTATAAAACAAACAGACAGATATATGAATTTTCCAGATAGAAAAGAACTAACCAATAAAAAGGTAGAAGAGTTAAAAAGAAAGGGTCTTTTAATGGATGATGATCCAGATAAGTACATAGAAGAAGATGGGTTTGATAGAAGTCCTCAACTTGAAATAACAGAAGAATCTAAATCTTATTCATGGACAAGGGTTTATCTATCAGAAGAAATTGATATAGAAAAGGGTGATGATATAACACTTATTTATTCTCCTACTGGAGAGGAATTGGATATAGTATTTGCTACTTACAATAAATCATCTTTAACAAAAGATAAGGATGGTGATAGTGTTGTTGATTATGACCCAGAAGATGATAAAAAAGTTTTATGTTTAATGGTAGATATAGATAAAATAAATACAAGTATAGAAATACCATTTTTAAGAACATTATTTAGATCAGGTAAATGGTATGAGCACCAATTATTGAAAAGAAATGATTTGAAATTTATGTATAAAGATAATGAACTTGATTATTACTCAGTGGATTTTTAATTGGGGAATAAAATGGAAAATAAAATGGAAAATAAAAACACAGATAAAAAATTAATTATGTTTAGGTTTTTATGTTTAATACCAGTGATTGGTGGGTTATTTATATTATTAACAAAACAACTAAAATGGTACGATAGAAATAAAAGATCATATCACATTTGGTTTATACCATCAACAATATGTTTTCTGATAATATATTATATAGGATAGGTTCAAATGGAATAAGGATCATCAACTTCAAATAAATCACCAACTTCAAGTTCGTATTTTTCAATTAACGATTTCACTTCTTCTATTTGGGAATCTCTTTGTTTTTGAGCTTCTTTATTTTCTTTTTGTTCTTTGTCAAATTCACCCCATTTTTCATTTTCTTCACTACATTTTCTGTGGAATAAATATCTTTCGTCATGTTCGTTCCCCCTCAACATAAAATTACTTCTATCTTGTATTAAGTAGTTTCCTTTTATTTTTTCTTCACATTTATGGCAAATCATACTACCACATATCATTCCTTTGCTATTTGAAATTGTGTAATAATTACTCCAAGCATCTTCTATTTTCGTTCTCATCGTTTATTTTAGTTATTAAGGTTAGTTTTCTTCAAATGTCACTGTTAATAATTCAGCTTTCATTTTCAAATATATTTTCTTGAGTGTTTTTTCATCACCCCTCTTGACATCACATTTACCTCTATAATGAACAATCATAGCACATTGGGATGCTTGTTGAGATGAGTGATCACAAAGTGACACTAAACATTTTTCTACATGATTAAAACTATTATAATCGTCATTATGAAGAATTATAACCTTACCGTTACTTTCTTTAGTTTCGGATTTCTTTTCAGTTAATTCTTCCGTATCTCCGCTATAAAACTTATTTCCCATATCATTTATTTATTTTTTTTAAAATAGTTATTATTTTTGATTATTCAAAATTAACATTATATATTAACTTTCTAATCAGGAAATGAGGAAATAAGGAAATAAGGTTTTAATATATAACGCATGTCAAAAATTAAAAATAAATCAAATATTGTAATAATATTACTTATTATCGTATCTTCATTTTTCGGTTATAAATGGTATTTTAGTGTTGGTTACCAAGATCATAAAGACGCTATAGAAAAATTAGAATCAGAAAATAAAAAACTAACAAATAAGATAACTTCTAATAATGAAGTAATAGATAAGTTAGGTGGTGAGGTAGATAGTTTAGAATCAAGTATTAATTACAAATCAACTAAAATAGATAGTTTAAATAATAAATTAGATTCTTTAGGTAATAATATTTCAACAATGGAGAATAAATTAGAAATAATCAGGAAAGAAAGAGATAGAAAAGAAAGAGAAATTGAAGAATTCGAAGAGAATTATGAACCCAAAAGTAAAAATGGGTTATTCAATTCTCTTAAAAATAAATTAAATAAATGAAAAAATTATTATTGGTATTTATATTAGGTCTGAGCTTTTTAACATTCTCCCAAGGGGATTCTACTCAAATTCAAGAATATCCTAAACCCTATATAGTAGATGGTGATACAATAGGGGGGATATTAACTATTGATCAACTTCAAAAAATTGATAAAGATAAAGACCTTTTAGTAATGTATAAAGATCTATTATCATCATATAAAGAAACTGATGACTTTTCTTTAGTAATAATTGATGAATATCAGAATAAAATATCAGTATTAGAAGTTAAGGTTAAAGAGATGAAAAGTATTGAAGGGGATAAAGATAATATAATCCTAAAATTGAAAGAAAAGATTTCACTTTATGAAGAAAACGAAGATTCTTATAAAAAGAAATTGAATAATAAAGATAAAATAATAGATGAAAAAGATAAGGTTATTAAAAAACAGCGAAATAAGATTATATGGGGTGGTATAGGAGCAGGGGTTGCTATTATAATTGTAACTATATTAGCCATATTTTAAGTAAAAAGTGTTTTTTTCCTTTAATATATAAACTATATAAAAAAATTAAAAATTATGTCTAAAAGAAACCATATTAGAGAATTCAAATCTTTTCAAAGTAAAAGAAAGGATATAGAACGTATTAATGAAATAGTTACCCAGAAAGACGATTCTTTTATCGTTGGTGGCATTCAAGTTGATAAAAAGACTGTCAATGCTTATATTAAAAAAGTTAAAGATCAGACTGGTAAAGACCTAAAATCTATGTATTCTGAAATGCAAATAGCCGAAGAATTAATGAGATGGAGCGCAAGTAACTTATCAAATATAGATAATGTGCCTATTTCAGCTTTAATGGGAGGTGAAGAAGAAATGGCAGATGAGATAGATGAAGATGGTGAATTATCTGATATCGATGAAACTGGAGATTTAGATATTGATGTAGAAGAAGCTGATGTGGATACTGAAGGTGTAGATTCTGATGTAGATTCTGATGTAGATTCTGATGAAGAAGATCAAGATGCCGATACCGATGGGGATGAGGATTTTGAGGTTGATTTCAATGAAGATGACTTTGAGAGTCCAGATGAGGGTGATGATACAGAGGGTGATGATACAGAGGGTGATGATACAGAGGACACTGATGAAGAAGACACTGATGAAGAAGATGAAGACACTGACTTACCTATATAATTAATAACATATTAAATAAGAAAAGAGGAACTATTATATTCCTCTTTTTATTTTTTGTAATTTTTATTCCTCTTGTCTATTTTTTTGTTTATGTAAACCACCGTTTTGTTTATATTTATAAAGAGATACCAGATTATCTGAAAAGTGATTGGATATGTAGCTATCCTCCCCAGGACGTTTATCAAGTTTAGCACATATTGAATCAACTGGTGGGTATGTTTTATAATGTAATTTAAACCCTGTTAGTTTAAATATCCCACTCAAAATATTATTATTTTTAGGGTCAATAAGATGATCACCATCTTTACGATAATATCCTTTTTCTTTAGCCCATTCTGATAAAATATGTTTATATTTTTCTTCTCCTTCAGAATAAAGACCATTTAAAAATGTATAAGTCTTACCTTTTTTATAGTCTTTATTATCTTCTATTTGTTCCCCTGAGAAAATAACACTTCTAGATTTTATAATATCATTTTCGATTACAACAGCGGTAGATATACCCTCATTATAGATATAAAAATAAAACCATTTAGCCATTGGTTCTTCCCAACTACTCTTCCCAGCTTCTTTCGCTTTTTCTTGTTTAAAATTAGCACAAGATGCTTGGAACTTCAAAATATCCAAACCATTAGAAAAGTTAAAAGCTTTTAAAATATCCCAACCTTTATAAACGACAATTTTACAAGTATCAGTCTGTGAAGCATTCCATGATGCTACGAAATTCTCAATATCCCTTTGTGTCAAGTTTTCATTTATGAATTTTTCAGTATAGACTTTCCTTAAAACCTTTACGGCTTTTGTTCCCTGTCGTGTACTACACCCCCATGGATCATTTTCTTTTTTATTTGAATTAATATAAGTTACAAGGTTACCATCAAAATCAAGGTATTGTGGGTAGTTACTTTTAACATTTTCCTCATCAATTTCTAAATTACCTAATAAGAAATTAGATACCTTATCATTAATTTTAGTTAATCTTTCTTTAAAAATATTTGAAATTTCAATTTTCATTTTATTATCCTTTTTAGTTTTAATAGTATTGATTAAATTATTATAAAATCCCTTTAAATGGTGGTTTAATTGTCCCTCGTCTGAAAGTTCTAAGAGTGCCATATTATAAATCTTCTAATTCATTGACTTTCTCATTATCATCTTCTTCACCCTCTGATCCAAACATTTCACGTTTAAATTGGATTATTTTTTGTAACATTAATTCAAAACTCACAGCGTGTGTTTCTCCAATTAAACGTTCAGTAATATTAGTTTCTAAGTTTTCTGACCCAAGGAAATTAAGAGTTTCATCATGATCAACTACATAATCTCGTGTTGACATATAGATCATACTTTTCCTTTGATCTTCATGTAAATCATAATCTGTTACCCTATGAAACCAATTATAAGAGGTTGTTACCTCCGATATAGCTGGATTGATATTTACTGATGGTTTACCACATGCTTTACTTAAATGGTATGAGAAATACCCACCCATACTATTACCAACAACCATATCAACATCATATGCTAATTCTTTAAGTGTATTGAAGATATGAGGATTATTAATATAGAGTTCATAATTTATGGTAGGTGATACAAGTTCAATACCAAATTTTTTGAATATATCAAGAACATATTCTTGTGTGATTCCTGATCCACCCATTCCGTGACAAAATAATACTTTAATCATTTATTTTAATTGTTTAATTGTTTATAGATACAAAGATAGTAAAATAGTTGGCAATAAAAAATATTTAATATATAAAATTATAAAATAATTAAATAAAATGGCTTCAAGTTTCACCGATTTCTATATAAAATTTCCAGGACACCCCAAATTTAATGATGCGGAGATCATCCAAGATGAAATAATCAAAGTGATTATTCAGAAAATAGAAATGATACTTTTTACTAATAGGGGGGAATTGTTAGGAGATCCTAATTTTGGGGGGGATTTATTGAGATATCTACATGATACAAATGTAAATGCTGATTTTGTTAAATCTGACTTATCTCAACAATTTTCAGATTATATACCAGAGTTAGATGATGTAACTTACGAGTTAAATATTACGTTTTCTCAAAACCCACAAGAGTTTTCTGATATGATGTTTATTGATATAAAAATAAAGGACATAGAGGTTAATGCCTTTTTTGGATAAATAAGTAAAAGGGGATTTCTCCCCATTTACCTAATTATCTTTGTCCATTATCACTATGGAATAATTTATTAGTCCACCCAATCATAGTTGGTTTATTTTCATATCTTAAAACACCCTAAATAGGATTAGATACTATATTTACTAATATTAATTACATCTCCAATAAACACTGCTGATACAGAATTGAACCAGAATCATTCCAGAAATAGACCACACTATCGTTTATTTTAAATCAAAGAGTTTAATTTTTAATGTTCTATAAAGATAAACTTCTTTCCTAACACATCTTAATATCCTTTTTCTATATTTTTTTCGGCAGCGTATATCAAATTACGCATAAGTGAGATAACTGTCATTGGTCCTACCCCACCTGGAACAGGTGTTATATATGATGTTTTTTTAGATACCTTTTCAAAATCAACATCTCCTATTAGGTTACCTTCAACATCTCGGTTTATTCCAACATCGATTACAACAGCATCTTCCTTTACCATATCTTCTGTTAGGAACTTAGGAATACCAACTGAAACGATTATTATATCAGCCATTTTTGTGAACTCTTTTAAATTTTGAGTATTAACATGGCAAGAGGTTACTGTACATTGATCATTATGACCCATCATTATACTTATAGGTAAACCAACAATATTACTTCTACCTATAACAACACAATTCTTACCCTCCAATTCTATATTATAGTGTCGTATTAGGGACATTATCCCAAATGGGGTAGCCGGTAAAATTGTGGGTAAATTTAATGTCATTCTACCAATATTAGAGTGATGGAAACCATCAATATCTTTTTCTGGAGATATTTTATCAATAACTCTATCTTTGTTAATATGTTGTGGTAAGGGTAACTGGACTATATAACCATCTACTTTTGAATCTTCATTTAGTGATGATATTTGATTTAACAAATCAATTTCTTGTGTTTGTTCTGACATTCGTATTAATTGACAATCGATACCAATCTCTTTACATACTCTTATTTTAGAATCCACATAAGTATGTGATGGTGGATCACCCCCTACTAAAATAATGGACATTCTAGGTTTTCTATGTAATTTCTTAATATTTCTTTTCAGATCATCTTTTATTTCGTTAGAAACTTTTCTTCCATCCAAAATAGTAATTTCGTTCATATTCCTTTGATTTTTTGATTTTATTATTCTAATATATTATAAAATACTTATTATTCAAAACTAAAATGGTTATTTATCACTTAATATTTTTTGTATTTGGTGAATTAAAGTTACTCCTATTATTAATGGGTCAGATGTATTAGATCTGTCTAATACATCTCCGTATTTTGTTACCTCTACAAGCACATCTCCTAGTTTGGATATTTTATCTTTATGGTTAATTCCAATATGTTCTATAAAAGATCTACCCAAAAGGGATAATAATTCATCTATATGGTCTGGTCCAAATTTATCCATTAAAAAATGGTAATTCTTTTCGGTATTATCTGAATTGAATATTTGGTTATATAATTCTTTTTTTAATTCATCATCAAATGATTTAACAGAGAAATCAACTTCACCTGTTAATTTTATATGTTGAAGAACAGATAACATTTTTCTAAATGATGGGAAGTTCTTATTGACTATACTTTTAATATCATCAGGATTTATATCTATTTCTTCTAACTTCGATATTTTAACTAAACGTTTAGCATAATTAACTTTTAAATATTTAACTTCTTCTTGATCTTTAGGAGAAAAATCTATCTTGAAGAACCTATCTAATGTCCCACCATCAATCCTATTAATATAATTAGTAGTGGCTATAAACCTAACCTTACTTTCATTTTTTTCAATAAACCTTTTAAGAGCGTCTTGGTATTGAGATGAGGCTCCATCTATTTCATCTAAGTAAACAATTTTCAAGTCATCTTTACTATCAAACATTGACATTTTAGAACAAAAATCATCAACCTTTGTTCTGAGCACATCGATCCCAGTTTCATTTGAAGTATTTAATTCTAAATAAGGTCTACCTTTACATAAAAGTTCGACAAGAGCAGTTTTACCAACCCCATAAGGACCGTAAAAGATAAAGTGGTTATGTATCCCATTTTCTACTATTTTTCTTATCCTTGGTAAAAGTACTAAATCATCTAGTTCTTTTGGTCTGTATTTTGTCTTGAAAAAATTCTCTTTTATCATTATATTAATTAATTATTTATTTATCATAGGTGAAAGTTACTTAATATATAATCAAAAGTGATAATTGTTTTGGTTCTTATTCAAGAATGGGGAATAATATCAATAAAATAATTATAGAAAATTATGGCAATTAATGAGAAGAAAAATTTCGATGATGTTTATTTTAGAGATTTAACCGTATGTCTCTTAGCAAACCTTGAGAATAAAATAAAATGGACTAATGTTTTTGAATCAGGACCAAAAGATGTTGATTGTAAAATCTATTATTCTTTGACAGGTGGGGAGGACTATTTAATGGATTCTTTTTCGGATGATATAGTTTCTAGTGAAAGAAAAGTTGAGTTAAACACTGATATATATCCAAGAGGTAATGTTACTTTAACTGGGATGAGAGTACGGGGAGAGGAATTTTCTAACCCTAATGTATGGCTTAGAATGGTGGTTGAAAATCAAGAAGAGATTAAAAATGTTTTAGGTAAAGTGAGAGCTCTTCCAATAAGCGCTACATATGAATTGAACATTTTAGTTAATTCAGAAATTGATATATTCAAAGCATCCCAAAGTATCATGAATACTCTATGGATGTATAAGTATATGTATTTTGAACATAACTTTATGAATATCGATGCTGTTCTTATAGTACCAGATGATCAACAAATTGAAATATCAAGAGAACATGACCTTTCATCAACTGATGAAAAAAAGATATCAATCCAATTTGAAGTGCAAAGTTACTACCCAGCATTTAATGAAAATACCACTGCACCTGCTCGTGGAACTACTTGGTTTAATCAAATAAAATATACACAAGAGGGTAAAATACCTAAATCTTTTAAAGTGGAACTAGACCCACCAACTCCTAATTTTAATCAAGATAATGAGGTTACTTTAAAAATAGGATTAAGTAAACCAGGTGATATAACAGTTAAAATTTTCGATCATATGGCTAGGAATTTAGATACGATTGAATTTGGCGAAAGGTTTGATGAGGGGGGTGTTGATCTGGCAATTGATATAAGTGATAAAAATAAATATACAACTGGCATTTATTATATTAAAGTTGAAGTGAATTCGGAGCAGGAAACCATCCAAATGAATATAGATAGGTAATTACCTGAGATTTACTAGTTCCGTGGAATTAGAGTATTCTATTATTTTTTAATAATATCATATCCTAGTTTTTTAATAATTTCTGTCATATCTGTAATTATATTTGTTGTCATTTGATGTGTCATTATAAATTTACTACCATCGTTTTCAATTGAAAAACTTC
>Ga0136596_1000231_pt1 | contig 29032 bp, 27 predicted proteins | sample AntRauTorcE11897_FD_101387 | JGI IMG/M metagenome (GOLD analysis project Ga0136596, IMG submission 101387) | Saline lake microbial communities from Rauer Islands, Antarctica - Metagenome Torckler E11 #897 | ecosystem: Environmental > Aquatic > Non-marine Saline and Alkaline > Saline | place... | reverse complement strand
TACCGTCATGACGGTAACCCTGTCTGCCAACAGCCCATCCGCTTAACCCGATTATCTCACGGACCTATTGTTGAATATTTTATAGCGTATTGTTATATAACAGAATGAATCGATTATTCATGCTTCAAGAAAGTGGCAGAGTATTTTCCGGCGAAATTTATCTCTTTTCTTCGTTAAAGCTAAAATTGCTTACTCAACATACTCAGGTACGTTTCCGTCACCATTTTACCTTCGCCTTGCTGAGGAAATAATTTCTTGGTGAGATATCCGGGTTAACACCTTTTTTACTTGACGCGCAACAGAAGAAAGCCGCAATGATTATCATTGTGGCTTTCTTTTTTGATAATAATCCAATTATTAAAAAATCTTCTTGGGAGCTAAATCTACGCTCCCAAAACACAATAAACATGTGGTGCCTTTGCTAAGTAGCCTGAGTTTGATTAATAAATCAAGTTATTGAAAGTCCCCCTTATAAAAGGAGAATGTTCATCAGAATTCCTGATTTTCTGACCCTCCCCCGTCCCCTTCCGTCGGAAGCCGGACAGGCTCCTATCGCGCCCTGTCGGGACTCGATAGGGAGAGCTTCGGAATTAGATCATTGGCCTTAAAAAGTTAGCCTACTCGACGATTGCCTCCTTATTTTCTCACAGCCTTTCAAGTGGATGCGTCTGTAGACGTTTTTTATAATTGAACTCAGGTTAAATAATAGTATAATTTTGAGCAAGATTATATTAATCGTATTTTTACGATTAAATAAATCCAATTCTAACTCACGATATTTATGAAACTATCCGAATTCAAAAAAGCTATTCGCTCCGCTGGTGCTGTACAATTTCAAACACCTGATGGCGCTGATGTTCCGGATCATTTTCATATCACGGAAGCCGGGCTAACAACTAAGCATTTTATAGACTGTGGCGGTTCCGTCAGGAAGAATTTGTCAGTTAGCATGCAGCTTTGGACAGCAGAGGATTACGACCATCGCTTATCCGCGGAAAAACTACTTGGCATTCTTCAAAAGGCAGATCCTTTACTGGGCAACAGTGATCTTGATGTGGAGATAGAATATCAGTCAGACACGATTAGCAGATATGGTGTGGAGTTTGAAAATTCCCGTTTTCAATTAGTCTCAAAGCAGACTGACTGTCTTGCTAAAGAAGCCTGTGGCATTACGCCTGCAGACGGTAAACTCCAAAACGACAAAATGGATCAAACTGCTTCTGTATGTACTCCCGGGAGATGATGCTGTTGATCTATAGTCTGAGGCACAAACCCTTTGAAATAAAAAAGACTCCCGTGAATGTATAACGGGAGTCTCAAACTGCTTACTTACAGCAATACCTTGAAAAGGGATCGCTTTGGATTGTTAGTCTGCTGCCTCAATCTGCACTGCTAAGCGCGTATCGGCCCAGTGGATAATCATGTGTCCGCTATCGGCAGAGATATTTTCGAAATAGATCATCATTTGCTCCATAGTAGATGACTCTTCAGGTTCGACTTCCACCCTGAGTACATCTTCATTCATATCGTACTGTGTGCCCCATGAGAGCTTATCGTTGATAATGATGCTCCACATATCTTCACCTGGAAGCGTGTAGAGAGAGTAGGTTCCTGCTTCCACAGGCTCGCCCTCAATAAGTACATCATCAGAAAAAGTGATTGCCGTTGATTCATTAGCACCCGTTCTCCAGACACTGTCAAAGGGAACGAGACCGCCAAAAATGTCACGGTCGTTAACGCTGGGTCGGCCATAGGTAAGAGACACTACAGTTGTTCCTATTGTTTGACTAACTGCAGCGTTGGGGCTTGCCTGTACACTGTCTGTTGTTCGTTCTTGCGCAGAAGCCGGCATTATAGTGAGCAGCGCTATGGTTAGCGCAGCAATACATGTGAAAATTTTGTTCTTAAGCATAGTGGTTAATTAATTAGGTTCAAATTAGTTAATGCTGTCTTGCAGCAGGTTAGGAAAATCCTTTTTGAATTTAGCAATTTTAGGCGCAATCACAATTGAGCAGTATCCCGCATTCTTGTTGTTATTGTAATAGTTCTGATGATAGTTCTCTGCCACACTGTAATTTTTGAGAGGCGTAATTTCAGTCACGATAGGATCGTCCCATAGACCGGATGCGTCGGTCTTTTTGAGAGATTCCTCAGCAATCCGTTTTTGTTCATCATTGTGATAGAAGATAGCTGATCTGTATTGTGGACCTACATCATTTCCCTGGCGGTTCAGTGTTGTAGGGTTATGCGTGTGCCAGAATACCTCAAGCAGTGTTTCATAGCTGATTACTTCCGGGTCATATGTTACCCGCGCAACTTCAGCGTGCCCGGTATTGCCACCGGTGACCTGATTGTAAGTTGGGTTTTCGACATCGCCGCCAGCATAACCTGACTCAATATCTATCACACCTTCCGTACGCTGGTAAATTGCCTCCACGCACCAAAAGCATCCCGCTCCAAACGTGGCAACTTCCGTCTCATCGCCTGTTTCATCTCCATAGTTTTGAACTGTCATTGATAATCCGATAAAAATTAAAGTTAGAATCCATTTCATAACACTCATATTTATTTTTAGCCTTAGGTATATGAACGCAAAATATCAACTAAACGTGCCTTCATAGGATTTAATATTATTACTTTATATAAATGACTCTATCATTTTACAAAATCGAGTGCAGATCACTTCAATAGATGCTCAAAAGAGAATGAACTACCTCGGGGCAGAGCCCACGAGGTATCAAATTGATTTCACCCTATTACTCTTTCCGACCCAGAGGGTCGGGGAATTAAACCACTTATGATTCAATCTGAAAGATATCAGGCCTCTTGCGGGTCTTCGAAAAGTAAACGAAGTGAAAACAGCCCACCGATAATTGTGGTCACCAACGCAATAAGAAAAATGGATGGCATTGTGACACCATTATCCAGCCACAGGCCCATCAAAAAAGGACTCGCGGCGGTACTCACCACCATTATTGATGAGAACAAACTTCGTACAGTTCCGATCATACCTATTCCGAACATCTCGGTCCACAGAGCGGATTTCACCGTGCCCGCCATGCCAAATGTTGCTCCAAACAGGCCCATGTAAACGAATGCTGCCCAGGTTGCTGAAAACTGTCCGCCAATAAAAAACCCAAGAATCATTGGAATCATAAAGAACGGAAAAATGATATGAGCCGAGTATTTGTCAACCAGCGGTCCTGTGAAAAGCCCCATGAGTATCCGTGTCGCAGCAAACATCACAAATGAAGAGGCGATGATTGCTGCCGTCCAGCCAAGCTGTTCGGCATACGATACCTGGTACAGAAACAGACCCGTAGCCCAAAATGGCGGGAGCAAAATTGCCGGCAGAACAAACAACAGTTTAGGTTGTTTAAATATGATTTTGTAACTCTCTTTTGTTGATACCTTCCGTTTTCGCTCAGCATCTTTCTTGGCCACCGTCTTGCTATCACGTACTAAAAACCAAATTGCGGGAATAAGACCAAGGAGGATTAAGGCTGAAATGATACCCCATGTAACGCGCCAGTGAAATAGTGTTAACAACCCTGCAATAGCAATCGGAAAAATCGCCTCTCCCAGCGGAAACCCGAGGTTTGAAATACTCAGAGCTTTGCCGCGCTGATGATCGAAAAACCGCGCCATGGTTGTTTGTGCTGTGTGACTGCTTAACCCCTGCCCTGTGAGGCGCAGCAGTACCAGCGAAATAAAAAGTATGGAAATATGCCATGAAATTGTCATTAGCACAGCAGCTGTAAACAAACCGAATGCTACGAGTATGCTATATTTACGAAGGGGGATTCTGTCAATCCACTGCCCGAAGTATGGTAGTGAGAATGCACTGGTCAGCGTGGCAATTGAGTAAAGGCTACCGAAAGAAGCATTTGTGAGATCAAATGCGGATAAGAAAAACGGGACAAAAAGGGCTATTAAGAAGGTTTGTCCAAAGCTGGAAAAAAATGTAAACGAGACTGCGAAAGAGAGCAGCTTTCTCTCTTTGAGAGCAAAAGCAAGATAGGTCATGAAACAGGTCTATAAGACGAAATAAATTTATAACCTTTAAAAATACGGCTTTTCGCGTCTAATTGAAGGTAATATCCGAGTAAAACTCCGAAAGCGCTTTTGTTTATGTACTCCTGCCGACGGCAGTGATAATAGGTCAATGGGGATAGGGTCGACGTTTTCAGGAAGGATACAACAATGCCTTTGAAGCATTCGAGACTCAATTCTGAAACATAAAAAAATCCACGCCGCAGTACGACGTGGATTTTAAAATGTCCACAAGATTAACCAACGTTTAGTATCTGTAGTGCTCAGGCTTGTATGGTCCTTCCTGAGGAACACCGATATACTCGGACTGTTCATCAGACAGCTCTTCAAGCTCAACACCAATTTTCTCCAAGTGCAAACGGGCCACTTTTTCATCCAGGTGTTTTGGAAGAACGTGTACGTCCACCTCAAACTCATCATTCCACAGCGCAATTTGCGCCATCGTTTGATTTGTAAAGCTGTTGCTCATCACGAAACTTGGATGGCCTGTGGCGTTACCAAGGTTCATCAGGCGTCCCTGAGAAAGCAGAATCAGCTCTTTACTGTCTTCAAGTTTAAACAGATCAACCTGAGGCTTAATGTTTTCCTCTTCTGAATTGGCTTTGAGCCATTTCACGTCAATCTCGTTATCGAAGTGGCCGATGTTTCCAACAATTGCTTTGTCTTTCATTAGTCGGAAATGCTCTTCGGTGAGAATATCTTTGTTACCGGTTGCTGTAACTACAATGTCAGCTTCCTGTACAGCATCCTTCATTTTCTTCACTTCATACCCGTCCATAGCGGCCTGAAGAGCGCAAATCGGATCGATTTCAGTGACGATAACTCGGGCGCCGGCTCCTCGCAAAGAGGCTGCAGAACCTTTACCAACATCTCCATAACCAGCGACAACCGCTACTTTTCCGGCCATCATTACATCAGTTGCACGTCGGATAGCGTCGGCACAAGACTCGCGGCATCCGTATTTGTTATCAAACTTAGACTTGGTAACGGAGTCATTTACATTAATGGCGGGAATTGGAAGCGTACCGTTTTTCATTCGCTCATAAAGGCGAAGAACACCGGTAGTGGTCTCTTCAGAGATACCGCGGATGTTTTGAGCCAGCTCAGGATATTTGTCCAGAACCAGGTTCGTCAAATCGCCACCATCATCAAGTATCATATTTAATGGTTTGTCGTCTTCAAAGAAAAGTGTTTGTTCGATACACCAATCATATTCTTCTTCATTCATCCCTTTCCATGCATAAACGGGGACACCGGTTTCTGCAATGGCTGCTGCTGCGTGATCCTGAGTAGAATAGATATTGCAGGATGACCACTGTACTTCTGCACCAAGTTCAACAAGAGTTTCAATCAGCACAGCTGTCTGAACGGTCATGTGCAAACATCCTGCGATGCGGGCACCCTTTAGTGGTTTTTGCTCTCCAAACTCTTCACGTGTTGCCATCAGGCCTGGCATTTCTGCCTCTGCAAGACGAATTTCCTGACGACCGAATCTGGCCTGTGTTATATCTTTAACTTTGTAAGGTAGTTTTTTTACTTCTTTTTCCATCAAATTGTTATTGAAATTGAATTTTTTGATCATTTATTAAACAGTTAACTCTAAAAAAATGTTCAGCTAAAACGCAATATTCTGAATGTTAACGGCAACTTATGTACAGTCAACAGTTTAGAGTATCGTTATTTCTTAGAGGTATTCCTCTATTTTTGCTTTTGTCTTATTATAGTCTCCTTCACGGCCTCTTGACCCCATCTCAATTTCAAGGAGTTCTCCGCTGGGCGATATAAAAACTTTAAAAGGGATTCCGCTGCCGCCAAGCTCATCAAAAACACCATTTTCGTCATACAACCACGTAAATGGATAAGCGTTCTCTTCTGAAAAAGCTTTTGCATCTTCAGGCCCTTCAGTTAATCCCACAGTTACGGCCAGTACTTCAAAATTATCGGGATACTCTTCCCGAAGATCCGCCATAGCCGGAAAAACCTGAAGGCACGGACCACACCATGATTCCCAAAAGTCTATCAAAACAAGCTTGCCCTCAAACTGATCCAGTCCAACGGGGTTTCCGTCAAGATCCGTAAATGTTGCGTTTTCAATGATGGCTTTTTGTTCACTCAGATCCTGCCCGGGAACGCCGGAAGTTTCTGAACCAGACGACGCTTGTTCTTGTTGCGAGGATTCCTGAGTGCATCCGTACAACAGCATCACGCCGGCTGCCAAGGCAAATAAAATGAAACTCTTTATTTTCATGAAATGATAGATTTTGATCAGTATTTACAGAAGTTATTCGAAGCACAGTAATATAGCATTTTTTCAGCGGAATTTCGCCATTAAATGGCGGGTAAATCTCTTGCGCGATGCTTACGGGTGTCAGTATCACCCGCTGTACATCCGGTTATTGAATAATTTGTTCTCCTCGAAATCAAGGTCTATCTTTTTGTAAATTATTCGACCTGAGACGTTATATGAATACTCATCCCACATTTGACATCACTATCATCGGAGCCGGTATTGTCGGACTCTCCTCAGCCTATAAATTTACGGTTGCTCATCCGAACCTGAATATACTTGTTCTTGAAAAAGAAGCGGATGTTGCTGTGCATCAAACCGGCCGCAATTCGGGCGTTATCCATTCCGGAATTTATTATAAACCCGGATCCTACAAAGCAAAAAACTGTATTAACGGCCGAAACCAGCTGGTGGAATTTTGTGGAGAGCACGATATAGACTACGAAATTTGCGGTAAAGTGATTGTAGCCACAGATGAGGACGAACGCTCAAGGCTCCAGAGTATTTACGAACGGGGACTGGAAAACGGCATTGAAGGTATTGAGCTCATTGGAGAAAAAGAGCTTCATTCAGTTGAACCCTACGTGAATGGAGTGGAAGCCATACGGGTACCCTGTTCAGGGATCGTAGACTACAAAGGAGTGTGCAGAGTCCTGGCCGACTTGATAACCAATCAGCCCGGCAATGAAATGCTGTTTAACCAAAAGGTCAGCGGCGTATTTCCTGATGACGGGACCCTCAGAGTTAAAACAGAAAAAGAGACGTTTTATTCAAAACAGATTATAAACTGTGCCGGACTGCAGAGCGACCTTGTTGCTAAGTCAGCCGGTGTTGAGCCGCATATTCAAATTGTACCGTTCAGAGGTGAATACTATGAACTTACGCCAGAAGCACAACATAAAGTTAATGGATTGATTTATCCCCTTCCTAATCCTGAGTTTCCATTTTTAGGCGTTCATTTTACCCGGATGGTACTCGGCGGCGTAGAATGCGGACCGAATGCAGTATTTGCCTTTAATCGGGAAGGGTATGAAAAAACGTCCTTCAATTTTCAGGATACGATAGAAACGGTCAACTTTCCGGGATTCTGGATACTTGCCGGACAACACTGGAGGCAGGGAATTGACGAGTATTACCGCTCGTTTTCGAAGCGTGCCTTCCTGCAGAATCTTCAAAAACTGATCCCTTCCATTACTATTGATGATATCACGCCTTCACCGGCCGGCGTCCGCGCAATGGCGCTCAAAATGAATGGCGATATTCTGGATGACTTCTGGTTTGAAAAACGATCCGACCAGGTCCACGTCTTAAATGCACCGAGTCCGGCAGCTACAGCCGGTTTGGCTATAGGCGATGAGGTTGTCCGAAAGTTGATGGGATCATAGATTTCATCCACCATTGAAGGTATCATTGATCAGCGTTTTTAATGCGTTCTGATTCGTATATTTTATTTTTGAAAAAGTACAGATACTTTTCTTTCTATAACGGCAGACAAACTCCAATACGCCAGAACCTGAGATATAAACCCTGTCTAATCCATCAAAAAAAGCCGCTACTTAAACATTGCGGTTTTTTCTGTATTCTATAAGTGTGAGTTCAATCGTAAATTTAAGATGCTTGCAATAAGGCTTGTCGTATAGTCTTATAATACTGCTCATACACTTCAACAATTCGGCTCTCTTCAAATTGTTCGGCCCGCTTTCTGGCGTTTTGGGATAACTCAGTGTGAAGCTCATTATTTTTCAAAATTTTCAGCGAATAGTCTCCCATCGCATCCACATCACCAATCTCACACAAATAACCTGTTTCACCGTGGATGTTTACCTCTGGCAGCCCGCCAATATTGGAGCTCACTACCGGTACACTACAGCTCATTGCCTCAAGAGCCGCAAGCCCGAATGTTTCACTTCCTGACGGTATTAAAAACAGATCGCTGATCGACAAAACCTCTTCTACCTGCTCCTGTTTTCCGAGAAACCGTACTTTACCGCATACCTGAAGCTCCCTGCATTTCTGCTCAGCACGCGCTCTGTCCGGGCCATCCCCAACCATTAGCAGCGTGGCATCTACTCCGCCTTCAATAATTTTATGAAATGTTGACACGACGTCAGGCACCCGTTTTACCTCCCTGAAGTTAGACACGTGGGTAATCACTTTTTCATCATTAGGGCAGAGGGCTTTTTTAAAATGATTTTTATTTGATTTTTTGAACCGCTCAAGATCAATGAAGTTCGGGATGACTTCGATATCTTTTTTGATATCAAATTTGTTGTACGTCTCCTCCTTCAGATATTCGGAAACAGCCGTAACGCCATCACTCTGGTTAATGGAGAAATCGACCACATCCTTGTAACTCGGGTCGCTCCCTATCAGTGTGATATCTGTTCCATGGAGCGTGGTAATGATCGGTACATGCTTAGCCTGATCTCCCAATATTTGTTTTGCGAGATATGCACTTGTAGCATGGGGAATTGCATAGTGAACATGAAGCACATCCAGCTTCTCATGCTTGATCAGGTTGACCATCACGTTGGCCAGAGCCAAATCATAAGGGGGATACTCAAAGAGCGGGTAGCTACTCAGATCCACTTCATGAAATGTAATGTCTGTCCGGAATGAATCTAAGCGTGCGGGCCGTGCATAGCTCAGGATATGAAGCGTATGCCCTTTGTTTGCAAGGCCTTTGGCAAGTTCTGTAGCTACAACACCGCTTCCGCCAAATGTTGGATAACAGACAATTCCTATATTCATGTAACTATATTTCTCTGTGAGATTCTACATCAAATTTAGACAAAATAACCGAGGGATACGTTCAAAGACTTTGTAAAGGTTTGTGATCTCAATGAACGATCATGAAACTATACTTGATTTGCAGCTTGAACCGCATATCTGTTGTGAGAAGATCTATTATACAACCGCAAAGAAGTGGCGCCAACCCTGAATATTATTTGAGTCAATCCAAATAACCTGAGCATATAAGGTATTAGGTGAAAATTAGCTTTTCTCTTATATTTAACGCTGAGTATAAATCCATTTCAATCCAATAGCTCTATAAGTCATGGCAGGACATTCTAAATGGGCCAACATAAAACACAAGAAAGCTAAGGAAGACGCGAAACGCGCCAAAGTTTTCACGAAACATATCAGGGAAATTACAGTAGCCGCACGTGTTGGCGGTGGCGACCCGGGTGCAAATCCCAGGCTTTCTTTGGCAATTGAAAACGCTAAAGGTGTCAATCTGCCAAAAGATAATATCGAGCGAGCCATAAAGAAAGGAACCGGAGAGCTGGAGGATGGGTCTGCAAACTACGAGGAGGTGACCTATGAAGGATACGGTCCCGGTGGCATTGCTTTTTTCATTGAAGCGACCAGTAACAACCTCAATCGAACCGTTGGTGAGATACGCCACATTTTTACCAAGCACGGTGGCAACCTGGGAACCGATGGATCTGTAGCCTATATGTTTGATCAAAAAGGCTCTATCAAAATAGAAAACTCGGAGCTCGGCGACGAAGAACTGATGCTAATTGCCATTGAAGCCGGTGCTGAAGATGTAATTAATGAAGAGGAGTATGTTGAGATCATCACCGGAAGGGAAGATCTGTTTGATGTGAGCGAAGCACTTGAAGATCTGGGTATAGAAGTTGAATCTGCAAACTTAATTCGGATTCCCGCCACCGAAGTAAAGGCTGAGCACGATACTGCCCGTACCAATCTCAAGATGATGGATAGCTTTGACGAGAACGATGACGTCTCAAATATTTTTACAAATATGAAAATGGATGATGAAACGTTAGCACTCGCGGAAAGCGACTAAACCTTGTTCGCCCTAATACAAACCCCAGCCTTATTCCACATATGAGAATTTTTATTCTGATTATTCTTGCCACTTTGCTTTCTGCCGCCTCTCTGAACGATGCGAGGAAAGCGAATGATGCCTTTCGCAGTGGAGATTATGAAACAGCAGCGGAGCTGTACAGAAAAGCGATCGAAGAGAGCCCGGATGACGCACGGCTTCATTTTAATCTCGGCAGTGCGCTGGCAAAAATGGGAGAATCTGAAGCTTCCGTGCAGGCTTTTCAGACCGCCAAACAGCTGATGAGCGAACCGGAAGAAAAAGCGAGAGCGGACTACAACGCCGGAACTGCACTTTCAGAAGCGGAAATGTATGATGAAGCCCTGGATTTCTACCGGAGTGCCATGCGTAATAATCCCGGTGATCCGGATGCAAAGCACAACTATGAAATGTCGGTCAAAAAACAGCAGGAGCAAGAGCAGCAACAACAGCAACAGGACTCATCTGAAAATCAGGATGAAAACCAGGAGGAGCAAGAACAGGATCAACAACAGAACCAAGACCAGCAGCAAAACCAGGATCAGCAAGATAGTCAAAGCGAGGGAGAGCCCCAGGATCAGGAGGCCGGCGAACAGAACGTGCCCCGGCCTGATGAGATTAGCCAGGAGGAAGCTGAAAATATTTTAAACGCCCTCGAACAGCTCGAACGGGAGATACTTGAAAACAGGAAAAAAGAAGCCGCAGACCCCGGATCCTCAAATGATAAAGATTGGTAATTTTTTAAACGGCCCTGTCCTGTTTCTTTTTTTGATATCTGCCCTGTCTGTATTTCAGCCGGTTCAGACTATGGCGCAGGATGTTTCTCTGGATGCAGTTCTGTCTGAGACAAAGATATTTACAGGTGAACAGTTTACACTCAGTATTGAAGTTCAGAGTTCGGGCACGCATAGTACTCAGCTGCCCCAACTTCCAGTCATAAACGGTGCGCGCGTTATTTCGTCGAACCCATCCAGAAGTACAAGTATTTCTATTGTTAATGGCCGGACATCCCGGACAACCTCGTACATCTACACGCTCATTGCCACCAGCACCGGCTCCTACGCAATACCGGCCATTGGGGTTGTCGTTGACGGAGAGACCCGTAAAACCGGTCCCATCAGTTTTGAAGTGATTGAAAAAGGAAATCTGTCAGACAGCGGGCCGCAAATGCCCGATATTTTTGTCCAGGTTGAGGTAGACGATAGTGAACCCGTAACGGGCCAGCAAATAGTGGCCAATGTTGTGCTCTACTTTAAACAAGGCATTGAAGTTACCTCGTTTCAGCCGGCATTTGGGTGGAGTACGGATGGATTCTGGAAAGAGGATCTTGAAAATGCTTCACAGCCCCGGGCTCAATCCACAATCCTGAGCGGTGTCCGCTACAGAAAAGCGACCCTCTTGCGATATGCGCTTTTTCCCTCAAGAAACGGCACATTAACACTGAATGAATATGGCCTCACCGTTGGGATGCGCACGCAATCGAATCGAAGCGATCCGTTTGGCAGTTTCTTCGGCTCCGGAACAAATCAGCGGCGCGTTGAATTGCGCTCTGAGCCGGTTGAACTTACGGTTCGGCCCCTACCTGAGCGGGATGAATCATCGGTTAATATTAATGCCGTGGGCGATATACAGGTTGAGCGGTCTGTCAGTAAAACCCGCATCGAAACCGGTGAAACGTTCGAGCTGGAGACCCGAATTTCGGGAGAAGGAAATATACAGTTAATCCGCCGTCCCGAGTTCACACTGCCCGATCAAATCGAGACATTCACCCCCAATGAAACCAACTCCATTGAACGTGTCGGCCAGACAATCAGGGGAGAAAAAATATACACACAACAACTTGTAACCCGTACCCCCGGCACGCTCACTATTCCATCTGAGCGGGTTGCTGTTTACGACCCCTCAGCCAGCCGCTACAGATACCGGACACTGCCGGCAATTGAACTGGATGTAGTGCCCGCGGCTGTTGCCTCATCAACAGCAGATCAAACTGTCAACAGGTTTCAGCCTGTAACGGGCCTTGCCACCTGGCATACCACACAAATCACGGCTGTATATCAACGGACATGGTTCTGGGTTTTTCTGATGCTTCCCTTTTTAGCTCTGATTGTCGGCCGCTGGAGAAAACACTATATCGACCGCTTAATGGGCGATGACCGGTTCCGGCGGTCAGAATTTGCAGAGAAGGTTGCCACGGAACGTCTTGAAGAGGCCCGGACTCAGCTTGCAGGCAGCGGGGAGACAAAAGAACTCTACAACCAGATTCACAAAGCTGTTTCAGGGTTTGTGAGCGATAAACTTGGCCTGCCTGAAGCGGGATTGAGTGATGGTGACCTGATCGAAAAAATTGAACAGAAGTCAGTGAACGGACAGACGCTTAAAACAACCCGGTATATTCTTGAGAAGTGCAACACCATCAGCTTTGCCCCTACCGGCGGAAAAGATGATATCGAATCCGACATTCAAAAAGCAGAACAACTGATCACAGACTTAAAGAAGGCGCTTTGAAATATTTCATCTCTATCCTCGCTCTGTTTCTTTGTTTTCTGACAGTTACAGCATTTGGGCAACAGGCCGCGTTCGACCGCGCCACTACGCTCCTTGAGGAACAGGAGTACATGGAGGCCATTGATCAGTATATCGGAATCTATCGGGAAGGCGATGTTTCCGGAGCACTCTGGCTGAATTTAGGCTTTGCCTATACACAGCTCGACAGCCTCGGAAAAGCAAAATATTACATGCTCAGGGCCGCTGAATACAGTGAAACAGAAACACTTGCTGAGCGGTCACTCGAGCGTATCGAGAACCGATTTAGCCGACGCTCTGCAGTTTTGCCTATGCTCCCCTGGGATCGTTTTTTCAATCTGCTGGATCACTTTTTAGGAAGCACCGGGCTGATGGTGATCGGGCTCCTGATGCTGAATATCACAGCGGGATTACTTCTTGCCGTTTGGTTTCGCCCCGGTTATAAAACCGTTTTAAAGCGACTCAGTACTGCCTCAGCTGTTATGACCTGCTTATTTATATTCTTTTCAATCTTTTTGTCACTCCAAAACAACTGGTACAACACCGGGGTTACGATAGAAGCCCAAACCACTGTTTATGATCAGCCAGACAGCAATTCAGCAGTCGTCAGTACTGCTTATGAAGGCTATACCATGCGGGTCTACAATAACGAGAAGGCTGCTGAAGCAGATGGAGCATGGTACTACGTACGGCTGGAAAACGGCCTCTATGGCTGGGTTGATCAGGAGGCCGTTCTTAGCTATTAATTACTGAGTCTCACCTTCCGACTCCCGCGATATATCCTCAAGACTTCGCCCGGCTGTTTCGGTTACAAAGAGCTTCACGAATATAAAGGCAACAAAGCCAAAGAACGCGTAGATCCCATAGGACAACCCAAGCCCGATGTTCGCCAGGAAGATCGGGAATGTCATTGTAATAGTGAAATTAGCCAGCCACTGGGAGAGTCCGCAGAATGCGAGTGCAGATCCGCGGAAGCGGTTGGGGAACATTTCGCCGAGCATCACCCACATTATGGGACCCCATGAAAATGCAAAACAAGCGATGTACCCATTTGCGGCAAGAAGCGCGTAAAGCCCCATGGAGCCGTTGAGCTGCAGTGCTCCGCTCTCCGAAATACCTGCTGTGCCAAAGATAACGGCCAGAATTCCAAGCATTATTCCCTGCCCGATGGCTCCGATCATAAGCAGAGGCTTACGGCCTACCTTATCAACCAGCGCGATAGCTACAAATGTAAAAATCACATTGACGGAACCACTGATAACGTTTTGCAGCAGTGCATTTTCTTCGGTAAATCCGGCTGCCTGCCAGAGTGTTGAACCGTAATAAAATACCACATTAATGCCCGTGAACTGCTGAAGTACGGCCAGCCCTAAACCAACCCACACAATTGGATGAATATTGCCGGTATATTTGTTGATGATATCTGAGAGCTTTGGCTTATTGACACCATCAAGCGTGGATTGAATATCCGCAATTTTGTCGTCCAGCCCTGCTTTTGCCGAGACAGTACCCAGCACCTTTTTGGCTTCATCAATACGGCCGGATGCCACAAGGTATCGGGGGGATTCAGGAATGAAGAAAAGAGAAATGAGAAAAACTGATGCAGGAAGAATCTCTACCCAAAACATCCATCGCCACGCATCAAACCCAATCCAGAAAACATCCGACGCACCACCCGCCGAGCCTGCAATCATGTAGTTACTCAGGAACGCCACAAAAAGTCCTACCACAATCATCAACTGCTGAAGCGTTGCGAGCCCTCCGCGTATCTTCGGCGGAGCAATTTCACTGATGTACGCCGGCGCCAGTACGCTGGCAGCACCCACGGCAAGACCGCCTGTAATTCTGAAGAATACAAACATAGCGGAGCTTGATGATATACCAGATCCCCAGGCGCTGATAATAAACGCGATAGCCGTAATAATCATAACCGGCTTACGGCCAAACTTATCAGCCAGTGTTCCGGCAAAAAACGCGCCCGCTGCACAACCAAGCAACATGGACGCAACATTAAAACCGGTGCCAACAGCATCCGAATTAAACGCCTCCTGAAGCGCATCAACCGTGCCGTTGATAACACCGCTATCGAACCCAAAGAGAAAGCCGCCAATCGCCGCTACTAGCGAATAAAAAAGTACTCGACCAAAATTTCCAGAGTCACCGTTAGTATTATTCTCCATTTCTCTCATTTAAATTCATTGATATCCTGACGTTTGATATTTAATAAAAAATATTGATTTACCAAACCAAACTATCAACCGGTTTTTTCACTTCCGGTTCAATGCGCCATAGCAGAGTTTCAGCACTCATTATTTATTTCTGCGCAGTCCCTTTTTCAAGTGTATAAATCCCAGCACGTTACTTTGGGGCAATCTGTATAGTGCGTTAAAATGACAGACCAAATAATAATCATTCCTCAGGGAATGAATTGGCAGGTATAATTCATAAATTCGAGTCTTAATAAAAATCCGCGTTTAAACAAATTATCTGCACGCTTGAAGTCGAAAAATCATACGTTTATTTCTACAATTGTAGCTCTGGTTGCTGCGGGTATCCCCATCTCCACGATTTCTGCACACGAGCTTAATTTTCTGGACCCTGTTTTTTTAATAACCTGGTGTTTACTTGGAATCGTGGGTGCGTTCGGCACGTTTCTCTATTTCAATCTGGAAAAAAGAGATATCATCGGCACGTTCGTTATGGGATATATGCTGGCGGTCACCCTGCGGTTTGTGATTGACGTCATTGTCAACAATATGTCTCACAGCAATTTGAGTCTCTCACTCTTGCTTGCCATGGCTGTGGGTGGATTTACCGGATGGGCAGGTTCAGAAATTTGGATCCAGATGAAAAAAGGACGTAAAAAAAAGAAGTAATACTCCAATCTGAATAGATTATGCTGCGGCCATTACCTTAGTGAAGAAGCTCACATACTGTTTACTTTTCTTACCGATCCCGATTGATGCAGGGCAACCCGCGTAGGAAATACTCCTACAAGATCATCAGCACTCCCCCGATACAACTTCTCCTGTTAATTTTTGATTTTGATTACAGATCGCAATATCAACTGTATTAAAACCACAGAACAATGGAAGCTACAATTCAACAACCTGAAATTACAAGGAAAACACCTTTCAGCCCTGATGAGCTTTCATTATTCCGATCGCTTATTCAAAAAAAGATTGCTGATGCAGATGAAGAGATAGAATTTTTAATGCAGAGTATACGGGAGATGCGCGAGAACAGAAGTGCCGACTATTCATCCAGCCAGCACCACTTAGCTGATCTCGGATCTAACGAAGCTGCTCTGGATGTGAATCTGCGACTGCTTGAACGGACCCAAACCTTCGTAAAACAGCTGAAACGGGCATTAATTCGAATTGACAAGGGTGCGTACGGCATCTGCAAAGTTACTGGAAAACCGATTGCAAAAGAGCGTCTGCTTGCGGCACCTCATACTCAGCACAGCATGGAAGCCAAGCTAATGAGAAACAGAAGGTTTAATTAGCAATCTCAGGTGATGGCATGGCAATAAGAAATAAAAAACAGAAAACTGAATCTATAAATCAACAGTTGCAGTTTGATACGGAATCTCTGCTCAATGACTCACGACAGGAACTTATAGAGCTGGCGAAAAACCTGTCAGATGGTAAATATCAAAAAAACAGCCGGCAAAGGACCAAACTAATGCAGTTACTCGTAAAACAGATTAAATCCCACGAGCCGCATCATAAGATTTAGGGACCTGAAAAGAATTTAGTGGTTACTGATAGCTAACACCCTCGGCTTGGTAGGCCGGGGGTGTTATTTTGTTCTAATATTTAATGAAAAATGGACCCTGTTAGTTCGCAGGTGCCCAGTCATCATCGGGTTCAAAGTGGTGATACAATAACGCCGAAACGTCACGCAGTAACTGAAACCCTTCATTATCGTCCTCATAACCGGCATCCGCTTGGTTTTTCGTCATCACAGCAAACAGATAATCTCCGGACCGGCCATTGACCAGCAGAACCTCTGACTTTGATTCTGATACAGCTCCGTTTTTTGAGGCGACCTGAACATAAGGTGGAATTTGTGAAAGTGCCTCGCCGTCCCAGTAATTACGCGTCATGATTCTGTACATCTGCTCAGACGCTGCGGGACTGATAACATTTCCCCTGTAAATCTGAAGCAGCAGCATAGCAAGCTCCTTTGGCGTAGTCTGTCCCCAGCCGTACACCTCCCAATCCTGTTGACGGCCTTCAGTCCGGGAATTTACGCGGGTCTTCTCAAACCCCAGCGAATCCATCAGAATGTTAATGTCGGTTCCTGTACCCGCAAGATATTGATTCCAAAGGCTGGCGGTGTTATTTGATGTGCTCATCATCAGATGAACCAATTTTGAAAGCTCCACATCCGATCCGGGCTTCAGCTGATTTATCAGATCATTGCCCCACGTATCGTCATGCTCCCCATCGTACGTCAGCATCTGGTCATACATTAGTTCTCCCTTTTCGATCTTATCAATGATGCCGATCATGATTGGAATCTTGACGGTGCTGGCTGTAGGAAACAGTGTATCGGCATTCATTTCAAACGTTTCACCTGATTCCAAATCCATCAGGTATATGCCCACATCTCCGCCAAAGCCGTCGGTCAGTTGATGTATCTCATTTATAGGGAAATTATTGCGGTCGTATGTATCACACTGCAGGGTGGTGAGCGCAAGTGACATCAGCAAAAATAAATGGATTGCTCGTTTCATAATGGGTAATTCTTGGTTTTAGAGTTTCAGTCTCTTCTCTTGTCTTTTTTTACGAATGGATTCAACAAATGAATCACGTGTGTTTTTTCCAGTGTCGTCCGTCCAGCCGCCGGTCGATCATTCGCCATGAAGAGTGAAATCTATCCATAAGATGGTAAAATCGCCAGGTATGACCCCGTTCCAGAAGGTGCGTCATTTCATGAACAACGATATATTCGAGAAACTCAGGCGATTTTTTCGCAAGATTCAGGCTGATCCATATCCTTCCTGCCCTCGTATTACAGGTTCCCCACCGGGTCTTCATCTTTTTTACGTTCCACTCCTTTACCGTCACGTCCATCAGAGGTTCCCATTTTTTGATAAGCGCCGGAATGGGCCGCTTCAGCTCGCGCCTGTACCATTCCCGCATTACCCGTTCCCGGATGTGCAGATCACTGCCGGGTTTCATATGGAGCTCAACAATCTGATCACTGGTCTGTTTGACATAAAATCTGTCAGCGCCTTCTATAACCCGAAGCGTAAACGGTTCTCCCCAGAGGTAGTTCGTACTGCCATCAGTATACAGCTCTGACAATTTCCGTTTTTCAACGGCCGGATTATTAAAATGCTTTTTTATCCATCCGGTTTTTGACTGAGCAAACTCAAGAATTTCTTTACGGTCCAGATGCATCGGGCTCGATATCCGAACGCTTTTGCGCGATGGATACGCCACAATACGCAGATACTTTACATCTTTCCTGGTAACTTTAATCGGAATATTTTCGACTTTAATTGTGTAGGTTTGCTGACTTGGCATTCGCTGAGTTGAATTAACAGAATTATCTCAGCTCAACGGTACGAAATCTCAGGGACATTTTCCTCCCGGAACAGCTTACTATTTCAATTTGCATGGATCACTTAACCGACTAACAAACGTCACTGTATGAACTCACCCGAAACGAGACTTATTACCGATTTTTCAAATCTTGCCGCACAAAAATGGATCATTACAAATGATGGAGTGATGGGCGGTAAATCCACAAGCCATTTTCAGATTAACAAGGATGGAAACGGCGTCTTCCTTGGAACCGTCTCGCTTAAAAACAACGGCGGGTTCGCGTCAGTCAAAAATCATGAGCCTTTAAATCTGTTAGGCTTCCATTGGATCCGCCTTACTGTTTTGGGTGATGGAAATCGTTACAGCTTCCGATTGCAAACCGGGAGTGAAGGTTCTGCAAATCCCTGGTCGTACGAGCAGCGGTTCGAAACAACGGCCGGAGAATGGATAGACATTGACCTGTCACTTGATGAGTTCTCTCCTACCTATCGCGGCAGAACGCCTGATGGAGTCCCCACCCTCGATCCGTCCGCTATCAAACGCTATGGGTTTCTGATCAGTGATGGGCAAGAGGGAGATTTCAGGCTGGAGATTAGTAAGATTTTGGCACGGTAACACCCTCACCCTGTCCCTCTCCCGCGTGAGAGGGAACTCTTTTAAAGCTACAAGACCGAGTACTCGATCATCGAAACATATTGTCGTCGGACAATTGGCTCTGCCCCACAGCCACGTCAGCATGATACCATCGGATAAGTTCCGGCCTTCAATACCCGTCAGCCTGCAAAAACAGCATGCAGATGGGGATAGATACTTGACAGTCGATGGAGTTACAAATAAATAATCGTATATTTACGATTGAATCATTTAAACTTACCACCATATCATGACGGCCACGACTTCTTTCCACCTTGACGATCCGGCCATCAAACGCTCGTCGGCTATTGCTAAAGCGCTGGGTCACCCCGCACGGATCGCCATCCTGAAACTCCTTTCGCAGCGAACCACCTGCTTTTGCGGTGATATTACCGAGGTGCTGCCATTGGCGCAATCAACGGTATCGCAGCATCTGAAAGCACTGAAATCTGCCGGGCTTATTACAGGTGAAGTGGAGGGCGTACGAACGTGCTACTGCCTTAACCCGGATGGCATCAAAGAGCTGGAGGCTACACTGACGGAGCTATCGAGTGAGCTTTTAAAAACGTGTTGCTAATGTAGTAGTGATGAGTTTTTAGTGTTTAGTTTTGAGTTTTTACATGTTACACTAACAACTCAAAATTCATCACTGAAAACTTGAATCTTTTTTTTCTAAACTGCCGATATGTATGAGAAGCTGGAAAATACAATTGATGAATTGAAACAGGGATTTGAAGAGATTCCATCAGGGCGAAAAAAAACACTGCGTGAGGCCGCGGATTTCATCAAAAAAGAGCTGGTCGAATCGGGAGCGGCAAAGCTGAACTTTATCTGCACGCATAACAGTCGCAGGAGTCACCTCGCCCAGATCTGGACCCAGGCTGCAGCGGAGCATTACGGTATCGACACTATTGAAACATACTCCGGCGGAACCGAAGCGACGGCGTTTAATCCCCGGGCGGTTTCAGCTGTTGAACGGGCCGGTTTTGGAGTGGAAAATCCCGGTGGTGAGAACCCAAAATATCTCATCCGGCTTGATGATGCTTCTGATCCGATGATCTGCTTTTCCAAAACATATGATGACCCGGCTAATCCATCGAAAAATTTTGCTGCTATCATGACCTGTTCTGATGCAGACGCCAACTGCCCTTTCGTGGCCGTAGCCACAAACAGAATCCCGGTCACTTACACAGATCCGAAAGAATCAGATGGTACGGACAGGGAAGAACAAACATACGATGAGCGATGCAGGCAGATCGGAACCGAGATGTTTTACATGATGAGTCTTATTCCTGCCCTTCCGAAGTAAAAATTATTCTTAATCGCCCGGCAATCCAAACTGTGCCCGGTTTGATGTAATCAGGTTCAGTACATTTACACTCACCGTAACAAATGGCGTTTTCATAAATTGTTTTTGATCATTCTCTGAAAAGTGCCAGTTCAGACCGGCAACAAGCCCGCGTCCCGGCCGAACCAAAAATCCAATCCCCGGCGGAAGATCCTCCCGAAGAACAAACGTCCCTGACACCCCGGCATAATTATCTAGAAACTCCCCCCTGTACCACAGATGACCGGCCACTTCAATCATTAATGATTCCTTTACCCTGAACTCAACGGGATCAGTAAACCCATCCAGCGGAATTTGTATACCCAGGGACGGATGGAGGAAAATAAACTGCGTTGAGGGTGGGGTTCTGATATCCCAGTTCAGGAAAGTTGAATTCACTGAAATCTCCCAGGGGTACATCACAAACCCTTTATCAAGGAAATTCGTCCAGCGTTTGTAGGATGTTTCGATAGCGTCTAAAATAACGACATCAGCTTCAGCCCGGAGAATCAGAAGAAGCTCATTGGCTGCATTTGCTCTGTAACGAATATCCTTGGCCTGTGCTTCGGACAGAATGGGATTCTGAGTCTGATTGCACGGAGCAGCCACTTCAGCCTCCTCATAACAGAGTACGATGGATGGCGACATAGCGTTGAAACCAACAAACCCCTGCCCTACGGTTCCCTCTGCAAACCGGCCTGTATTCATTCTATCCAGATGGAGGATATAAACACCGTTGAAATCTGAATCAATAGTATCAATTTCTGCGACGGTCATGTAAAATGCATCAATCAGACGCTGCTTCACCTCCTCAGCTCCACTCCAGTCGACGTCTGATTCTTCAGCTTGTGCAGCCAAATTTTCAAATATATCTGCCCACTGCTGCTGTTCTATCATCTCCCAGTGTCTGGCAATTACGTTTTCGTAGTACCGCGTATCGCTTTTGTCCATCCATCCATCAGACGGATCAAATACATCCTGTGCCAAGCCGGCTGACACCAGGCCGGCCATTAAAATATTTACCGTAAGAAATATTTTCGCTACTCTCAGTCCCATACCCATTGGTTCTCCTCTACATTTTTTAATTGATTTCACAGCTGGTATTAACTCAATAGTCTGAACAAGTCGGTTCTTTTCCATCGAGAACAGATCTTAATACATCAGCTTAAATCGGGATCTTGAAGTCCCCGCCGACCATATCTTTCAGCTTTACCCAAATCTTCACAAGATCCATCAGCGTAGAATTCTCGTCAATCTTTGATTTAGCGTTCTCTAACCTATTCTGAAGCTCTGTGATCACGCTTTGCCGGTCAATATTTCTGTACGCTTCAAGTGCCTGAATTTGCTCAGCAGGTTTGACAGATCTGAATCCGCATAAAGTTCTGAACAGCGGGATGTGTACGTCTGGATGATCCAGATAGTGAATAAAGTCATGGATATTTACATTCCGGAAGTGGCTCAGATTAATCTGGTTGAAATTTGCCCCCCATGACACCCCGTTTACCTGCCATAGCAGAGTGATAGGATCATACTTGTGAAACACATTCACATATTGATCAAGATACTCCTTGTTTAGATCGCCACGGCTACCTACCGCACAGACGATCGAGTGGTCAACCTTGATATCGGATTGGAGAATTTTACTGGTATTGGCGACCATAAACAGCGATTGAAACCGGGTGTGTGGCGGCCCCATCACATTGGCTATCTCATCATCCCATTCGGTAGCCCCCAGCAGATGCAGCGAATCATGAATAACCGCCGTACCCAAACTGTGTGCCAAAAAAGAGAACCGGGTAATATTGCCGAATTCCTCCCTGTATCTCTTAACTTTTTGAGCAATTGTTCTAATCACTTCAATGCGGATACGGTCGCGGTACAGGGGGAAAAATCGGTAGATCAGCACGGCAGCCACGTGACTCCAGAAAAACTCCCGCTCCTCATCATCCATCGAGTCCATCAGGTCCATCAGCTTGCCTTTGGGAATTAAGGAGCCTGCTTCTGACGACATAATGCCGGAGAAGTTATCCTGCCACCGAACCAGTAGGTCATCAAACACACTATCATACCTAATCGGCTCAAAAATAACATGTTTGTCGAGTCCGGTGTCCCGGAAATGCTCGTACTGACTTGCTTTCTCGATCAGATGATCTTTTACAGACGTGGCCCAGTCATCCTGCTGGCGACCTATTCCGTGTATTGAAAACAGAATATGCATGATAGTGCTCCCCATTTTAATTATCGATTATACCCAGCACATCTCTTATGGGACTTTGCCCTCTCTCATTCTTACACAGGGCTTGTTTTGAATTAAACACATTTTTAGCTGAACAACTAATGGGAATTGTGACGAAAAAAGAAGGGCACGACGGCACAAAGAATCACAAAGAGGAATAAACATAAAAAACTTAGTGATCCCTCGTGTCCTTGTGCCTTGGCGGCAAAAAAAGGTCGCGAAAACACAACATGTACCCCGTTATTCCTCTGCAGTAGGTGGCCTGCGGTTATCCCCCGAGATGGTATCGATGAGTTTGTTGTATGGATCGATACCAACAGACACAGGTTTTTCCTCCACGCTAATGGTAAACTCATTCATGATGTCAGTGAATTTATGTTTCTCGAGATAAAGCACAGTTTCGTTTCCTTCCTCATCCACTCCAAACACGCCCACTTCAATCCAGTCGTTAAGTGGCATTGATTCTACCGGTCTGCGGCGGCCTTCTACTTCAACCGACAAACTGTCACCGTCTGCATTTTTATAGATACGCTCTCCCGTTTCACCGGCCCGGTATTTTGCAGCCTGCAATGTCAAATTAACGTTGTAGGTACTGCTGTCAACCTCGGTATACATAGCCTCTTCCACTCGATTATCATAAAGCGTAATCGTTTCAAACATATCGTTAATGATATATTGAAGCGAGTCTGGTGTAGCCTCTTTCAGATAATCAACCAGCTCTAATGAAATGGTGTACGGTGGTTCCTGAAATGCAACATCATCAATGTAATCACTAAGTGCGGCATTCAGCCTGTCTTCACCGATGTAGTCACTCAGTGCATAGAACACAAGCGACCCTTTGTTATAATGGATATACTGTTGATTCTCATTGTATATCAGCGGCATCTCTTCTCTTACTTCTGTCGTTCGCCCGAGCAAATAACTGTCGAGCGCATCCTTCAGGAATCGACGCATTTGATGGACTCCATATTCCTTTTCCAGCACTTTTAAAGCGCTGTATTCCGAAAGACTTTCTGACAGCATCGTTGCTCCCTGCACATTACCTCCAATCACCTGATGGGCCCACCACTGGTGCGCCACCTCGTGTGCGGTAATGCTGAAGGGATAATTCACGGCTTCTTCATCGGTAGTATCCACATCCGCAATAAAACCGACGGCTTCGGAATAGGGAACTGTGTTGGCAAAGGACTGCGCAAAGCTTCCGCCCGTTCTTGGAAACTCAATAATGCGAAGCTGACGGAATTGGTACGGACTGAAATTCTCAGTGTAATAATCCAGCGATTTTTTAACCCCGTCAATCATGTAATCCAGATTATACGTGTGATCGGGATGGTGATAAATCTCGATGTTGACATCATTCCACGTATCTCTAACAACGTCAAATTCAGCAGAAATGAATGAGTAAAAATTCACCATGGTACTGTCCATTTCATAGTGGAAGTAGCGTCGTCCGCCTTCCTCCCATTCATCCTGAAGGTAACCCGGTGCAATAGCTATCTGCTCGGGTGATGTCGAAATCGTGGTTTCAAAATCGATCCAGTCTGCATCACTGGAGATGTAGTTGTTCATCCGCGCGGTGCTGTCAGTAGGCGGAGCCATACGGTTTTTGGGCGGAAGGTCGTAGCGTTCTCGAGACTCCCGGCTACTCAATTCACCTGATTCCTGATACCCAATTCTCGGAAAAAGCGAATTGTTAATGAATGTTCCATTGTACCGAACCGGAGACTGATTTTCCAGGATCTCGTTTGGCTCATTGGATAGTGCGAAATTGAACGAGACCGAATCGCCGGGCATCATCGGTTCTGCAAACTGATAAATGTCATAGTTCATAGAATCGTCTTCCAACACCAGATTAAACTCCCGATTGAATTCAAAATTGCTGATCAGGTTGTTATGATCTATGTGAATAGAGTCGATGGCTACATCTGTCTTATTTACAAGGATATAGTTACCATCAACTTCTAAATCCCTGGTTTCAGGATACAAATCAAGATTGATACTTGTCGAAACAATGCGAGGCTGTGGGGCATCTTTAAACTTTCCATAACTTTTCTCAAATCTTGCTGCACGCTGCTCCCGCTCCTGAGACGAAATGAATTCGTATTTGATGTTATTGACGTAGTAGATCCACGACCCCATCCCCAAAAACCCAATCATAGAAAGTACAAAAATGGCTTTGAGTTTTGGAGTGAATGCATCACCCGCATTTCGAAGTCGTTCTTTGAAGCCACCGGATAACCCTCTCCTGAAAAACGCAACTGCAAGTGTATAGAATGCAATTCCAAGCAGCAACCAGTATCCTTTATACACAAAATACGGTGCCAGCGACCTGCCATATCCATTCATATCGGAATAGGCGGTGCCCGGAGCCTGGTTGAATTTGAAGACGGTTTGTTCGATTCCAAGCTGTCCTAAAAAGTTGATGCCGATTGAGACAATCAACAAAAGAATAAATCCAATGTAGTAATTCTTGAAAAAGCTGTGAATGAATATGGATAGCAAGCCCCAGATCACTACATGAATAAGAGAAATAGCGTACAGATCAAACAGGTAAAGCCCGATCTCAAAATTGTAATAGCCGTTGTAAAGCTGAACACAGAGTCCGGCAATCATAATGATGGAAAGAAGTACCATCTGCATAAGTACCAGGGCCAGAAACTTGGAAAACAGTATAGTCCAGTTGGGTGTGGGAGTTACGTGAATAAGCTGATCCATGTTATCCCCCCTGCTTCGGTGAATGAGCATCCCCGCGTATAAAAAGGTCAATATATTGATGAACAGGCTGAAAAAAGTCCCAGGAAGTTGCAGCATCTGCCAGGTCACGGGAAGGGTGTCCGTGCCAAAGATCTCGCCGCCCAAAAGAATCACGCTCAGCGAGATCAGTAATCCGATCAACCCAATAATGATGAACGCCCAGCCGCTTATGATATATCTGAAATCAACTTTAGCCAGTTCCCAGGCAAGTTTCAGATTTTCCATAAAAGAAAAATCCACGTTTACTTTCGGCATGCTCACTGTTAGAATACTGCCAAAGTTCTTCTTGGTAACCGATTCTCCTTTCTTCTTGCTGAAAAAATTGAAGCTGAAAGCCTGCTGACTAAAACTAAATGCCTGGTAAACTATGCCAAATAAGAGGATGCCAAGTCCGCCCCAGATCAATCTGTTGTATAGAATCACTTTACCCCAGGGAAGCGGGTTTTCATTTTGCTCAAAAACAGTCCAGTACTCCGCGTAATAGGCGTTGGCCTGAGCCCCGTACGGATCAAGCAGAGCAGCCAGCATTTTGTTATCGAGATCTGCCGTGAGATTCTGAGCAAATATCTGTATCAGAAAAAACGCCAAAATTATAATAAAGGCTACGTTGATGTTTCGGGTGAAGGTCACCACCGCAAACACCATCGCCCCGAAAAAGATCATATTTGGGATAAGGTAATAAAGGAACGGCTGAATGTAGCTCATCAGGTTGAACGGGCCGAGAAGTTCAGGGTTTGTTTCCGGAGTAAGTGTTCCTAAAATAATACCCAGTGCGGCAGCCAGCATCACAAAAGTAGAAACTGTAAGACCAGCCATAAATTTACCGAGCAGATATTCCCATTTTTTGAATGGATAGGAATAAAGAACTGAATGCATGTTATGCTTATAATCCCTGTAAATAGTACCGCCGATGAGAGCCGGTAAAAAGAAATAGAGGATAATAGCCATCTCATTCAGTATTCCATTGATAGCGATAGGTGAGTTCACTATTGTGGCGGTATTCATACTGACTGTCAGGCTTTCAAAAAAGCCTGAAGCGCTGATCATCACAAAATAAGAGAGGGCAAACATGATACCGGCATACACATAAAAAGATGGTTTGCGCAGCCAGTACCGAACCTCAAAAGAGAATATCGAATAGAACATGATGAATAAATTTTTGGATTAGGCGGCTACAACTTCTTTCTGTTCGCGTAAGGTTACGAAATACACATCCGCCAGATCAGGGGCTTTAGCCTGGAAGGTTTCATTGGGTTGCTCCATACTGTGTACCCGTATGTTCAAGGTGTTGTCCTGATTGAAATTAGAGGAGATGATATTGAATTTTTCTTCATAAGCCTCAAGTTCATCCCGTTCAATTATCTTCGTCCAGATTTGATCTTTCAGTGCCTGAACGGCCTCTTTCGGGGTATGATGACTCAAAATCCGGCCGCCATTCATGATGGCCAGATCTGTGCAAAGCTCTTTCACGTCATCTACGATATGGGTCGAAAAAATTACAATATGGTTGGTCCCGATCTCCCGCAGTACGTTCAGAAATCGATGTCGTTCGGAGGGATCCAATCCGGCGGTGGGCTCATCCACGATAATAAGTTTGGGATCGTTCAGCAATAACTGTGCGATTCCAAACCGCTGTTTCATCCCACCGGAATAGCCTGCTACACTTTTGTTTCTCACCTCGAACAAATTGGTCACTTCCAGGGCGGTATTAACCATCTCGGTGCGCTCTTTCTTATCTGTGATCCCCTTCAGCCTTGCAAAATAGTGCAGCAGATCTTTGGCCGACATTTTTGGGTACACCCCAAATTCCTGTGGTAAATAGCCCAGCACTTTTCGAAGGCTTTGTTTTTCGTTTAGAATATCAATGTCATCCAGGTATGCGGAGCCGGTGTCAGGAGCCTGCAAGGTGGCAATTGTACGCATTAATGTTGATTTCCCGGCACCATTGGGACCCAAAAGCCCGAACATGCCAGATTCAATGTCGATGGAAACATCATCAAGGGCTTTCACCCCATTTTTGTAGGTTTTTGAAATATTGGTAAGTGTAAGTTTCATGGCCCGGCTATTTTTATTTTTCGATTCCGCAAAGAGTATAACTAAATCACATCTTTTAAGCGAAAGTAAACTCAGGAGAGCGAAAGTAGAATTCTCATTTCTGAGAGCCGATAGTCCCAACAACGTTGACCCGGAGTTATTCTGGTCGCCATATGCTATGCCAGTTGCTCCATCCAGCCGTTTAGCTGACGCCTCGTTTCAAGTAAAATTGAATTGACGCAGCACTCTCTTCACTCTATATCATTATTCGGTTGATATCTCCCGCTGATTACTCTTGCTATGAATTAGTGTTGTTCATATGAATAAACTACATTTTTTGCAAAACTGCCAACAAAATTGTCGGGCACTCTCTATGGTTCAATTGTAGTTGCCCTTTTAGAATTCCACCCTGTATTGGCAGTCCATCATAATCCGCAAACTGAAACCTGTCTATCAGCGTGCAAGAACTGCATAATTATCACTTATCAAAGCTTCCTTCTCTGACTTTGACATTTGTTTGATTTGGTATTCCCGTTTGCAGGCGGCTGAACGATCAGGATGCTCTTCTACAAACACCACTTTCTCCGGTTCATGAGCCCGCAGATATTTAGCCCCTGTACCCTGACGGTGCTGATGCCAGCGCCGGATCACGTGATTCGTACTCCCGGTGTAAAGGCTACCGTTGGCACAGCGGATGATATATGTAAACCAGGTTTCTTTCAAGCTAAAAATTTGTCTTTATCCTGATTGCGAGGCCGTCATATTTTTGCAGATACAATAGTTTGAATAACATTAAGCAGAGACTTTGCACACGTCTGTCAGTTGGAGTACCAATCTTTTAATCGTACGTCAATATCATGGTTTGCTGCATCCACAAGCTGTTTGAAAGCTTCAATATCTTGCCCCCGGTGATGATATGGACAGACGATTCCGGGTTTAAATGCAATAACTGCGTCGGAGGCACGATTAATATCCATCATGTACGGAAGATTCATGCATACAAATGCGACATCGATTCCTTCAAGGGATTGCATTTCAGGTGTGTCTTCGGTGTCGCCTGATATGTATACCCTTTGGCCACCGAAATCAATCAAATACTCGTTACCATTTCCTTTCATGTGGCGGACGCTCTCATCCCCGGGAAGATTATGCATCGCAACCGCAGTTACGGGAATATCCATTTCGGTCACTGATTCACCATTCGCAATTATCCTAAGCCGATCGCTGGTCGACTCGTCCATCTCGCGGGCTACGTTTTCAGGTACGATGAAGGTTGTATTTTCAGTATTCAGTCCCGTCAGTGTTTCGGGGCTATAATGGTCTCCGTACAATATGCGTAATCAAAATGATATCCGGAGCGTCAAATTGCTCGTACAGTGCGGCGCCTCCAAAAGGATCAGAAGGCTTTGCAAAGCCTTCGATCAGCAAAAACAGTTTTCCCGTCAAAAGTAAAAACAGCAGACCCGTGGTTAATCGGATATATAGTCAAATCGCCCTTATCTGTAGGAATTACATCCGGAGAAGATGACAGCTGAGCATGAGCCGAAAAAACACAACACGCTGAGATAAAAAAGGCCAGAATACAGGATTTCATATGGTCGGGGGTTTATTAAAAACGGTATAGTAACCTGAGTCCGATTTATAAATCAAGTTATTGAAAGTGAGGCTGTCCAAAAGGTTTACTGGCAACAATTTCGCTCAAATAATTTAGGACGTTTATCCCTACTCACCCTAAATCTCTCTCTATCCAATAGAGAGAGATTTAAAGTCTAAATTATTTAAGCTT
>Ga0136596_1000230_pt1 | contig 29060 bp, 22 predicted proteins | sample AntRauTorcE11897_FD_101387 | JGI IMG/M metagenome (GOLD analysis project Ga0136596, IMG submission 101387) | Saline lake microbial communities from Rauer Islands, Antarctica - Metagenome Torckler E11 #897 | ecosystem: Environmental > Aquatic > Non-marine Saline and Alkaline > Saline | place... | reverse complement strand
CGGCCCCAACGGCAAAGGTAAATCCACCGTTCTTCAGGCGCTACAGTATGCGTTGACGGGGTCTATACAACATCCGGATCCTCTCCGGGCGTTCATCAGAAACACGAGCGGCGACAAGCCGCCCAAAGCTGCGGAGGTCGAAGTAACCTTCATGGCCAACGGTCGCGCCGGCACTATTACCCGTCGTATTACGCGGACGTCCTCCAGTCGGGCTCTGCTGTGGGACGGTGAGAAGAAGCCGATCACGGCCGACAAAGAGGTTAGTCGCGTGTTCCAGGAGATCCTAGGAGTAGACAAGCGGGCCATTGATTCTACCGTGTTTATCAAGCAGGGAGAAATGGATTCGATGTTCGGCACCGACAAGGAACGTCGCGACTTCTACACCCGGCTGCTCATGCTTGGGCACCTGGAGAAGGTAGCCGGCATTGTAGAAGTGTCCCGCGCCTCCCTAGCTTCCAGCTTACAAGACCTGGGAGTGGCTCGAGACACAGCAGACGCAACCTACAATGAAGCGCGAATCTTCTTCGAGTCCATGGACGATGAGCTGAAAAACCACAAGGACAATTCACCTGACCTGAAGGCCGCCCGTGAGATCTCCGGGTTGTTCGGCGATCAGAGCGAAGCTGCTGAGGACATCCGTAAGGCCGAGACTGAGCTCTCCACCATGATCCCTGAGGCTGAGACCCCCAGCGACTGGGTGGACACCCAGAAGCGCCTGAAGGATAAGCTGAAGGAAGAGCGCGAAAGCCTCGAGAAGAAACGCGAGAAGCACGACACCCTGAAGGACGATGCCGCAGCTGCCGACAAGGATCACGCAACCAAAAAGCGAAGCCACGATCTATTCAAGCAGCTGGAGGAAGCTAAGGCTAAAGCTAAGGAGCTGGGCGAACTAGGTGAGGACCCGGCGGAGAAGATCAAGGTGCAAGAGGAACGCCAGAGGAAGCTGGATACCTTATCGCAGTTGAGTCTTCAACTGCAGGAGGCTAAGTCCGAGCTGGAAGAGCGGGAGAAGAAGCTACCTGCGATGCTCGAGAACATCGATGTGCTGCAGGAAAACTACGACAAGTCTCGCCGGCATTTTGCGGTGACTGACAACAACATGAAGATGAAGCAGGAGCTTCTCGCCAGGTTGCAGAAACACGCGGACGACGACGAGGGTCACAACTGCCCTCTTTGCGGGGCCGACAGCCCTCCCGACGAGGAACACTTGGAGCGCGCCATTGATCAGGATCAGGAGGTTCTCAATGAACTACGTAATACTGGGCTTGAGGCCGCCGACAAGCTGCGCGCCGCGAAGGCTGAGGTTGACCCGATCCGCAACGCGGTCAACACGGCGAAGAGCAACATCGAGAAGTGGAGCACCGAGGTGAAGCGCCTTCGCATCGAGACCTCACTCTACGACGAGGCCAAGGTAACCACCGAACTGGAAAGACTCTACAACGAGCGCAAGGAGTTCTCCACCCGGGAGTTCCGTCATAAGACGGCCCACGAGGAAGTAGCCAAGCTCGAGGAGATCGTCAAAGGTGACGCTCCCACTACGAGCGAAGAGGTTGAGGTCTCGGTCGAGAAGATGAACGAGACCGCTCTGGCCTTCAATAACACCGAGTGGACAGCGACCGCCTCCAATCGATACAAGGTCGTCTGCGAAGAATTGGACGACCTGGCTCATAAGTTGGAAGCTGCGTCATCCCGCATCTCCGCTCTGACCAACGCCAAGGATCGGACGACGATGATCGAGAAGAAGCTGGCGCAAGCACTCAAAGTGATCCCTGAAGGTTTCTTTGACAACTTTACCTCTGCCGGTACAGCTCTGACCTCCCAGGAGGTTGAGGCGAAGATCGAGTCACTGGAGGCAAAGCAGAAGGTCTACGACGAGCAACGTGGTAGACTCGATGGCGCACGCCAATCGCTGAAGGCTGCTTCCAAGCGGGTCTCTGAGATCGAACTACGCGCGGCGGAGCAAAAGGAACGTCTGGCTATCGTCGACGACCTGGCTCTCATCCGCGACACGTTCAAACCTGACGGCGCGAGCCTGGAATACCTGAACTACAAGTTCGGTAAGATTGCCAGGGTCGCCGGGGACTACCTGGCCGAAAGCGGAGCTGACTTCATGGTGACCGCCTCGGACGATACGCCCTTGGCGTATGACTTCCTGCGCACCGACCGCGCCGACGAGGTGTGGATGCCTCAGAGCCGACTGTCCGGCGGGCAGAAGGTCCGACTGGCTGTGGCTACCTTGCGAGCTATCCACTCCGAGGTGATGCCTGACGTAGGCATCATGGCACTCGACGAGCCTACGACCCACTTGGACGCTGATGCGTGCGAGTCCATGGCTGACATGCTTCGCCAGATCGGCGGAGAAGAAACGCTACAGATGATCGTGTGTGACCACTCGCCCACGTTGATCGACGCGTTCAGCGACATGATTAACATACCAGATTAAGCCAAAGCGACCCCGGTAGACGCCGGGGCCGCTTTGCTCATTTACCTACGACTACCACTACCTTATGACCAACACCGAAAAAAAGAAGAAGCCAGACACCGTGCAGCGTCCTGAGTTCAATACCATACCGCACCACGAGAGTTGCGTTGAGATCGCCAAACACCAAAGTGAGTATCACGTACTGTGGGCTCTCAACGTGAAAGTCGAAGGAGGCGACCACGGAGGGCCAGTGCTACAGACGATCGTCTGCTGGCAGCTGCCGCTCTGGTCGCGCATCCGCTTGCTGTTCACCGGCAAGCTGTGGCACTCCGCATTGCGCCAAGGCCCCTACGCGCCCGTGCTGTTGTCGACTCGCCAACGTGATCACTACGTAGCTGACGCCTACAAAACGCATACAACGGAGAAATAGAGACTTGCCATAAGCGCGTTGGCATTGATGATGGGCCCATGTTGCTCCGCAGACGATTCCGCTTACTGACTCCGATCTTAGGAGGGAAACAGAATAGCAATAGAGACGCCCCAAAGCGGGTGTTCTCTCACATTTCTAAAACCCCACCCAAGGAAGATCCGGATCGTGTTTATCTAGCGACCGACATGCCTCGCTGGGAGTGGGCATTCCTGGAAGCCCGGGACGAGCTGTCGCTAGGCGATGTAGCTGTGAGTTGCATCATGCCCAGCTACTGGTTCTCCGCGAGCAAGACATCCACATACAACCGGAAGCGCCGAAGGGGCTCGAGGATGGAAGTGCTGAAGTTCGAGTCGGTGCCTGCAAATCATACGTTCGAGATGAAGTTCACTTTGTCTCGGCATATACCGCCGAACACCGACGGTAACGGGCGCTTCAACAGAGCGCCAGATGAAGAAGAGTTCGACGCCATGCTCTCCCACATCGGGGAGTATTTAGGCATGTCGGAATGGGGACACTCCGAACAATTCGGCCGCTTCGTATTGCGGCCACTACTTACGACCAATGACGAGCCAAGAACAATTAGCCCTGTGGGCAGAGAAACAGGGGAAACCGGGACAGCTGACGTTCCAGATAGCAAGGGACGAGGGCGGGACGACAGTCCTACCGGATCACCCGGCAGTGAGGAAGTTTCTGACTCTGACGTATCGTCAGATGATCAAACAGCGAGGGAAGACTAGGTTTGAAACCCTGAAGGAGGAGATGTATCGAGTTATCTCGGTGCACGGCCAAGCCGCTCTATTCACCTACCCTGGTTTCTGGCGGGCGCTCGGAGAGCACCTAGAAGGCCTAGGGCACGCAGTGATTCACCACGACCGCAGAGCGAGGATTCTACCATATCCCCACTTCGGAGGCGCCCTACGCCACCTGAGGGAATACCAGAGGCCTTGGATCCTCGAGGCTCTCAAGTCAGGCCTCAGTGGCCTCCTGGGTGCTCCTACGCGTTTTGGTAAATGCCTAGCGCCTGAGACAATGGTTATGCGCGCGGACGGTAGTCTGTGTCGCGCTGACTGCGTCAAGGTGGGTGATCTGCTTATGGGACCTGACTCAAAACCCAGGAGGGTCCTAAGCTGTATCAGCGGCGAAGATCAGATGTATCGAATTACCCCGAATAAGGGGGACGCGTTCGTGTGTACGGGTGATCACTACCTCGTCCTTAGGCGGACGCAGGGCGGTAAGGACGCGGTGCTGACCGTCGAGGATTACATAGGAAAGTCGAGCACTTTCAAACATGCACATAAGCTTGTGCACGCTTCCGTAGACTTCCCACCTGCGGTCACTGATGTTAATCCGTACTGCTTCGGTATGAGGTTGGGAGATGGGAAAAGGATACCGTCTAGCTACTTGGTGAACAGTAGAGAAAACAGACTGGCGTTGTTGGCCGGTATCATCGACACTGCCGGTTATGTATGTAACCGCAAGGCTTTTGCGGTAGTGTGGAAGTATAGAGAAACCGCGGAGGACTTATTGTTCCTTGCCCGCAGTCTCGGTTTCCGCGCCACTCTGAGGTCTAAGAAGCGAAGCGAGCATGAAGCCGTTTATTACGAAGTGCTGCTGGTAGGGGCGCTGGAAGAGATACCAGTGAAACTGCCCCGCAAGAGGATCAGCAATCTTAAGCACCGAGTAAACCCACTGCTAACTGGGTTCAGAGTGGATAGCGCGGGACGGGGGAGCTATGCCGGGTTCGAGCTGGACGGCGACAGAAAGTTCGTATTGGGCAGTTTCATAGTGACGCACAACAGCTACGGCATGACAGCCATCGCTGAGGCCTTCCCGAAGGCTACGACCGTTGTGTCGGCCCCAGGCGTCGACCTGTGCGCTCAACTGCTTGAGCACTTCAAAGAGGTTCTCCCCCAGCGGGAGATCAAGGGTGTCTTCACGGGCAGCCGAAACTCCAAGCAGGCCGAGCAAGGCGGTATCACCGTCTGCTCTATCGACTCGCTGGATAAAATGGATCCTGACATCACGGACATCCTAATGCTCGACGAGCCCCACGCTGCGGTATCTGAAGAGCGCCAACCCAAGGTTGCGGCGTTCGTGCGGTCTCGCAAGTATGGCTTCGGCGCTACGCTGAAGGGAAGATTTGACCAGAAGGATCGACTAATCGAAGGATTGATCGGCCCCGTTATATCCAACATCACGTATAGCGAGGCTGTGGCTTTGGGCGCGATCTCGCCCCTGAAGGTCATCATGATCACGATCCCGTTCAGTAAGGACACAGTCCCCGGGAACTACCTGGATCGCGATGTGGTCTACCAACGGCTGCTGACCAACTCCAAGCGGACGGCCTCCCTCGTGCGCAAGCTGCTGGAGGACGCTATCCCCAACGACTGGCAGACCATGGCCTTCATCAAGAACGAGGACCAAGCGTTGTATTACCTGGAGAACGCAGTCCTTCCCCTGGGTATCCTCGCGGAAGCTGAGAAGACCAGGATCATCAAAGGCGGCGGCGTAAACGGTGAGGATCTCGTCGAGACGATGGACATCAATGCTGTGATCAAAAAGCTCTCGCGTGACGGCCACGGCACTATTGCTATGGCCAAGCGGATGAAAGTGAAGGAGCGCAAGGAGATCACCGCGGCGATTGCTGACGGTTCTATCTGGCGTGTCCTAGCCTCCAACATCTACGTCCAAGGCCTCACGTTCCCTGACCTCAAGGTTGTAATCAACCTCGCCGGCGGAGGAGCCAACACCACAGCCATCCAGAAACCCGGACGCCTGCTGCAGGTCAGACCGGGTAAGAACTACGGTGTTATGATCGACTTCGTTTTCGAGTGTCGTGACGCCAAGGAAGAGACCAGGAACAATCCACCCTACAAAGGTATTGTAGGAGAGTGCTGGGCGCGCCACGCTGCCTACAAGGAAATCGGCTACGGCATCGAGTTCGTCGAAGACCTCGCGCGCGCCAAAGAAATCATCGACGGGGCTTACGATCCCCAACCTCCACAACAATAAACACCATGTCAGACAAAAACAATCAACACACTAAAGACCTGAACGGAATCGGTATGATTGCCGATCGCCTTGAAAACGGAAAGAAGATCCCCGCCGCGGTGGGTAAGCTTCGCCGCAAACTGAGCTCCACCGCCAACAATGACAGCCCGTCGACTAAGCAGTTGATCGAAGCCGGCGCCTTCCTCGCCGGGTGGATCGACCAGCGCAGAAGTAAGTTCCAAAAGGCCTGTAATAATATCTCGGAGACGAGGCTCGGGTTTGCTGCGTTCGACGCGGAGGATTCCTACGAGCTAAACAAGCTCCCGTGGATAGATGCCGACCCGGAGCGGTTCGTGCGTGCGAAGTTCTCATCTGACTTCGGTCGCCTGGTAGCTGAACACCGGAACCGAGAGGAGGCAGAATCTGATGCCAATAAGTAAGTTCACCAGAGCGGCTCGGCGCTTTGGGCGGAAGACGGCGAAGTCGATGAACATCCAACCGGATGACCCTAACTCCAAACCCATCAAGGTTACAGACGACGGGACTCAGATTTCGATCACGGACCCCAACCACGGAAACGTGGCCCTGTCCGTCCGGGACTCCACCACGGTGGGGGACATCTGCGAGTTCATCTCGTCGCGGTTGAAGCTACCGCTTGAGGCGGAAGAATATACCAACCCACCAGCGAAGCTAAAGGGGGCTACCACCAGCGGCAGCTTCGAGGACCTGATTACCAAGGAGGGCAACCGCCTGAAGGGATTGGGAATCATGGAGCTCGGCCGCTACCCGGTCGCCTCCGTGATGATAAAAGGCAGCAAGTTCCCGATGCAGATACCGTCGAAGCCCGACTTCGAAGGTGTTTGCATGGGAGGTCAGCAGTTCATATTTGAGGCCAAGGTAAGCTCCCAAGGATCATTCCGGATCTCCAAGGTTTTTGTGAAGCACAAGCAGATCAGTCACATGATCGAGCGCAGCAAGTTTGGGGTGCCATGCTGGATCCTCATCCACTTTAACGAGCGCAAAGGCGCCACGTTCTACGACCCAGCATTCACCGTAGCCATCCCTATCCACCACAAGGACGGCTGGGACGTGTGGCGTAAGTTCGCTGAGTGCAAGGACAAGAAGAAGGAGTTCGACTCACTGACCCGGGATCTCGCTCGCGAGCTCGGGAAGGTGATCAGGTGGCACGTTCCGCCTCGCTGTAAAGGTCCCCGTCCTGTGTTGCAGGACCTGCTCGATTAAACGCTCACTGATGTGACACATAACCCGTTGATGTTCCTATTTTAGTGAATACGAGACACAACAGGGTTTGCCGTGCATAGATAACCCCTATAGAACAAATATGGCTGACGAACATTTAGTCCGGGAACTCCTGGACAACTACATCTACCAGAAAGAGCTGATCCTCGAGAAATCAGGAGCGAAAGCTCGTCTGAACAAGGAGAGGCTGGCCACTCTGGTCCGTCCCCGCGTTGAGAAAATGGCCAACCTAGTTGAAGACTGGGACGTCAAACCTGACATCCTGATGAGCGCCGTGTTCGCCTGGGCTGCTTACAACCGTCACCCTGACGGGCCGCAGCCGAATATGCTGTTCTCGGTCAAATACCTCACGAAGGCACTTGGACATTTCCTCCAGGTGCCTTTCGAGGTGGTGGCGGAGAAGCGGTCGATGGAGATATTCCTCGAGCGCATGGACTACGAGTATCAACGACTGAAGGTCGAGCTTACGATGGCCGGCATCACCGACCTATCCACCGCCGCTTCATACCCGGTAGAGGTTCGATACCTGATAGCATTCACCAACGGTAAAACCGAGGATGTCTATTACTTGTCGGTCGAGCTGCTGGAAAAGCTCGCCAAGGATAAACGCACGGCGTTATGGATGGAGCATCGAGGCGTCTTCTACGAGAACGTCGCCTCCGTATTCAACAAACTACGTAAGAAATTCGAACCATGAGTCAAATGACACCCGACATGCAGAAGTGGCTTATCGACAACCGGGAGGCCTACGAGTTCACCCTGTTGCACATGATGATGCACGACAAGCTGGCTAGGATGGAGTTCCTCTCCACACCGGTCACCCCGCAGGACTTCATCCGCGAGGATTACGCCACAGTCGTCGGCGCGCTGACCATCATGCACAAGCTGCTGAGCTACATGGGGAAAGACATCCCCGTGCCTCCGTCGACTGAGTTCATGAGGTCCTACATCGAGACGGCCGCGAAGACCGAAGGATCTGATGATGACATGATCGCCGAGACTATGAGGCTGGTTGAGCTTCTCCAGGACCCGAAGCACACAGAGCTTCACTACTACGTGAAGCCTTACTTCGAGGCGTGGTATGGCTCTGTAAGAGCCAAGAAGGCCGCCAGGGCGCTACAGATGGAGTCCATACCCGACGTGGCTCTACGAGTCAGCGAGATCCAGAAGGCGCTCCACGCGGCCCACACGACGTCCCAGAGCGCCGAGGAGGACTTGATGGACAGGTTCCTCACCGGCCAGGAGTCCGAGCGCAAGGCGAGGCGTTCCAGCGGCATTGCCGGTCTGGACGATTGCCTCAACGGCGGCTGGGGTGACGGCGAGTGCTACTTGGCATTCGGTGGCACCGGGGCCGGTAAGTCGATTGCGGCCGGTCAATGCTCGTGGACTGAATGCTCAGCGAACGACGGTTATCCCTTGGTGATCACCACCGAGCTCCTCCCGCGGGAGTATGTAGTCCGGGTCGTAGCCTGCGCTGCTGGTATCCCGATCAACTACATACAAGACTGCGAGAACCTCGTTCAGCTCCGCCAGGCTGTAGCCGGAAACCCATCACTCTCCTACCGCCTCAAGAAGATGGACGAGGTGATCGAGACCTACACCAAGCGCTGCCGCATCCAGAAGGTATCACCGGAGGACGGTATGGACGCCAAGTCGATGATCGAGCGAGAGTGCCTCAAGTTCGAAGAGAAGATGGGGCGCCCTCCTACGTGGGTGTGCCTCGACTGGCTCGGCAGCGTCGCTGACATATCCGGGACCGGTAGTAGCTCTTCGGAGCGCGCCATGGCCTGGGAGATGTCAGCCAACAGCTGTGTGCGCTTCGCTGAGGAGTCCGGCATACCTACGCTGATCCTGGCGCAGGGCGTCAACGATGCTCAGCTAAAGTCCGTCCTCACGATTAACGACATCGGGATCGCGAAGGGCATCGGCAAGAACATGGTATTGGTTGTTGGTATAACCAACACCCTCGACAAAGCGGGGATCTCCAGCGCCGTCAAAGGTCAGTCCGAGATGCCCCGCTCAATGATTAAAGAGGACCAGCTGTTCTGCGTTTGTAAGGCGCGGAAGGGTGAGGGTCGAAACATACCCGTGAAGCGGGAGTTCAGATTCCAGCGCTTCACCTCAAGACATAATGACTAACACGAACGACGAAGAACGAGCCCCAGCGTGGGACGAGGAAGACGACGGGAGCCTGGGCATGTTCTACGCCGAGATGAGACACGCCGTAGGAGGCAGCACGCGCGCAGTGTGGCTCTCCTGCAAGCTAGGATCACGAGCAGTCAGGGGCTACACCCCGACTCAGCCGAAGAGGACTGATCGACGTCAATACGACATCGATGACTTCCCCGGGGTGGACTGGGATCAGACAGGTGGGCTCGTGGCTAAAGTCACCGGGCTATCGCTGCCAGTGGTCTACCGACTGCAATCAGAGCACCAGGACCGAAAAGCCAAAGCCAATCTCGATATCCCCGAGTAAAAAGCCAAAGCCAATCTCGAAAACCGGGGAGTAGAACGGGTTATAAGACCAAAGCCAATCTCGAAAATAGTTTGGCTTTGCTATTCTGGCTTTGCTGTAAGTCGTTGATAACCCGGGGTTAGTGGTAAGACCAATACCGATATCCCGATCTCCCCCTAACGCGCGTGAGGAAGTATATCTTGTCCCCTATAGGGGAGATCGGGTTTTCGAGATTGGTCATTCACATAACGATTAACAGTCAGTGAGTTAGAGCAAAGCACATGACCAAAACCAACGGTCTTTTCGAGATTGGCTTTGGTCTTTCCAGGCCCGGCCACCTACACGCAAAAGCGCCGACCCTTTGCAGAGTCGGCGCTAGTGTTGGCTTTCGAGGAAACCCAGTGATGGGATACAATGCGACTTGTGGACCTCGCGCCGAACGTAAGCTACCTGTAGGGGGCGTCAACATTTATTTGGAGCGCTGGAGAGCTTAGGACTGCATATTGTGCTTTTCCTGTTGACGCCCCCTGAACCAAGACCTAACTCTTCAACTATGCCGTGATCGGTTTGGCTGCTGATCCGGATAACATCAAACTCAATGCGACTAAGACCTAATGACTAATTTTCCAAACGACACCCGAGAGTCTATTATCTCGGAACTGCTGTTCTACCATGCGGCACTAGGGCGAGGCTACGTCAGTCCATTCCCGACGACGAAGGGCCTTGTGTTCTCGTCAGCTCTGCCGTTCTCCGCACAGGAGGCCATGGCAGAAGCGGAAGGAATGTTCCGCGCTTGGCACGACCAGCAGCTAGCGCCTGAGCGTCAGCAACTCGCTCAGATCGAAGAGAGCGCCCGGAACCCGGCTTTGGCTATGGCCACTGGCCTCAACAAGGAGAAGGTGAAGGAGATGCGCGATAGGCTTAACCGCTTCTCACACATCCTCTGGAAGGAAGACCAAGTGGCGAAGTCGACGGTAGTGGAGCTCTTGAAGAACCACTACTACGGTTCGTTCACCTACTTCGACGCAGTGGGCGCAAGGCTCGGAGCATCGCTCTCCGGGTCGGCCAAGCTGGCGCATGACCTAGGTTGGGCTACCCTCACCGAGGGCACTACCGACCAGACGTTCATCCGCTCGAACAACACAGGCGGAGCAGCGATCCACAACCTCACAGGGACGAAGTGCATCTTTAACTACTTCTCCGCCTGCAAGGACAAGCAGATAGAAAGGCTGCGCGAGCGAGTCAGAGACACGCCGTCCGGCCAGGTAGGTGAAGGCACCACGATCATCATCCCCGGTGATCCTGGGGTGGATACCGGAGTAGAGGCAGAGACCCTCTACTCGTTGATGGTCCGGGTTTTCGCTCTCGGCGATAAGACCGAAGAAGACCGGGTTAAGGTGAAGTTCTCCCACGACAGCAAGCAAGGCTGGTTGGAGTTCATCAACTGGCAGCTACGTGACCTGCTCGAGGTTAGCACCCCCGCCGCCTGGCAGATGAAAGTAGCTCGCTACTCCCCAATCTCGGTAAGGAACGCCACGCTGTTTGCTGGTAGGGCCGCTATGGTAGGCGCCTTCATCAACGCAGCGCAGGTCAACGAGACACCCATCCGGGAGCTGGAGCTTACAGCTGAGCACTTGGCGACAGCCAAGAAGTTTGCGCGCCTACTCTACCGCCGCGGCTCAGGCCACGAGGGGTTCGAGAGGAAGACGCTCAATCTGAAGGATGCTCGCACCAACTTCATTACCCCGCAGAAACTCAAAGTGGCCAAGCTGGCCATCGAGGAAGCGCTGGCCAACGCCCCCGACCATCGCATGTCCCGGACGCAGATCCGCCGCAACGTTGAAGGTGCGACGCTTGGGCTACTTGATGAGTTGACCAAAAGCGGTGACTTCGTCGAGCTACGAGGCGTTGAAGAGTGCAAGATGGGTAAGACCATGCTGGCCTACACGCTACCGAAGTATGCACCGAAAGGTGACGCCGAGGCAGCAGTCAGCGACTACGAAGAAGCTGCCCAGCACTACGCTGAATACCCGGCCGCATTCCCTGAGAACGATGCGCTCATCGCGAGTAATAGGATTCGCGAGAGAGCATGTCAGATCTTTGAGGAGCACCGCATGCCGGTCGTCCCCCTCTCGCGAATGAGTAGGGAGGAACGCAGGATACTACCCAGAATTGTAGAGATGTTCCCTGAGTCGTTCCGACTTAGGGGACCGATGGTCGGAGACCCCGACCCAGAAATTCTGGTCAACGATGATGACTCACCCCTGGACGGGGACGGGTTGAACCTTTGGGTCAGGTATGACGCCAAGGGAGCGCCGTTCTACAACTGGAAGACAGTCGCCAAGCTGAAGCTGGACGACCGTTGGAGTGAGGACGATGGAGAAACTAAAACCGGCGAACTCACCGCCTAAGCAAGACACATGACCGAACCAAACCCCGAAGCTGACAACAACGTCAGCCTCGTAGAAGGAGGAGCGCATGCTCCAGATGAAGTGCTGAAATGGGCTCGTAAGCTCACAGAAGCTCAAGGATGCCAAGGTAAGCTGACGCGGGAGGCAAGTGGTTACCACCTCTACATCCCGTGCCCAGACTGTCTTGAGACGCATGGACGCCGCGAACTCCAAGACCCCAAATACTCGATCAACCTGAGCATGGTGGTCGGGATAGGGGAATACGGAGTGCGCGAGACGGACAAGACCTGGATGCCCGGTGCGACCCAGGAACGCATGGACTTGGAGAAGCGAGGCGAATATGCCTCGGGGATCTGTATGCGTACCAGGTCGGCCAAACAGCCGCACAGGAGAAGCCTGAGTGAGCTGCTGTTCATGGACACCATCACCGAGCGCCACCCCGACATCCACACGTCAGCGGCGATCGTGAGCAGCGCCAGCTCGGCCGAGAACGAGGAGATGTGGGAGGAGGACCCGATAAGCGGCAAGATGGGACCGCCGCCACCAGGCGAGACAACCCCACTCTCGAGCCTCCCCGAGAATCACCCGGCCGTGAAGTATCTGACCAACCGTAGCTTTGACATCAAGGACGTTGAGTCTCAGTTCAGAGCCTCGTTTTGTCACAAGGAATACCCACACGGCGAGAATGGTATCTTCTGGCGTCGCATGCCTGGAGGGTGGAAAGACACCACCCAGCACAGGATCATCTTCTACTCGATGATCGACGGGGCGCCATTGACTTGGCAGGCACGATTGATCGAGAAGGTGAGCGACGACGGCCTCACGAGGCTCAGGTTGCATCCCTACGTCGGAGGCTACTACCCAGCCAACAACCTGCCGTCCGTGCTCTCCAGTATCAAGAAGGAGGCATTCGGCGGGGAGATTGAGGTCATCAAGGACAATGTCCGTGGTGGCTATTGGGCTTACCAGTGGAGCGAGACAGACACGCGCTCGAACCCTCAGGCGGCGTGGCAGCCGTTATCGCCCTTCGACGAGGAGCGCAATGGAGTCCTACGGTTCCAGCCTTCCAAGTATCGTACCGCGAAGTATTCGTCTCGTCAGCTGATGGGATGGGACGCAGCAACCCAGAGAGCTAAGGCAGATTCAGCCGACATCAAGTGGGCGGTCTTGTGTGAGGGTCCTCTGGACGCCGCACGTGTGGGGCCGGGCGGCATCGCTGTCATAGGTTCCTCGCTCAACATGGAGAACACACTCAAGGTCGCTCAGCAATTCCACTTGGTGTTTCTGGCGTTCGACGCTGACAAAGCCGGCCGCGCCGCGACCGAGAAGATAGCTAAGGCTCTTCGGAGTCCGAACCTGAAAGCACCGCTACTGTCGATAGTCTTCGACCTGCAGGTGCCCAGCGGTCGGGACTTGGGTGACCTCACCCGACCCGAATACGAGCAACTATTCAAACGCGCCCACAACCGGGTTAAACGATTACAATAAACAAATGCCAAATCCATTCAATAAACTGAAACCTGCGCCCATCGCAGGAGAAGACGCCCTGAAATTCAGCCTGTCCAACGCCAAGCTGCAAAAGCAGAGAACAGCAGTGTTCTCCTTGCCAGCAGGCTACACGTGCCCCGGCGCGTGTGACTGCCTAGCCTGGTTTGACCGCGACGAGAACAAACTGAAGGACGGCCCCAAAGCTGAGTTCAGGTGCTTCGCCGCTTCTACCGAGGCTGCGTTCACGAACTCACGCCGAGCGGTTGACCATAACCTAGCCCTCCTTAAGAAGGCAGGCACCCGCGAGAAGATGGCATTACTGATCGATATGTCGCTTCCAGGAAAATACTACCACCGTATCCGTGTCCACGCGAACGGTGACTTCTACAACCAGGTCTACTTTCGGGCTTGGATGGACGTGGCAGCCATGAACCCCACTAGGACGTTCTATGCCTATACCAAGAGCCTACCCATCTGGGTAGCCAACAAGGACGACATACCTAAGAACTTTGTCCTTACGGCTTCCAAAGGAGGGAAATGGGACAACCTGATCGAACCCAACCAGCTACGCCAAGCAGTCGTCGTCTTCCACCCGGACGAGGCAGCAGCGCAGTTCCTCGAGATCGACCACGACGATAGCCATGCTCGCGAGGCTACCGGCGGTGATTTCGCGTTACTCATCCACGGCATGCAGGCCAAGGACAGTGAGGCATCCACCGCGATCAAGCGACTAAAGAAAGAGGGCGTTAAGTTCTCTTACAGTAAGAAATCAGAACAAACAGCAAACAAGTAACCCCATGGAATTTGAAGAAATCATGAATGTGTCGGAGACCCAAAAGGACTTCGGCGATTTCGCAGGCACTGCCCGCCGCACCCGTCTCACCGAGAGTGAGCTCCGAGCCCGACTTGAGTATTACGCAGCCTCTGACGGTGGATTCGAGACTACTGACGAGCACTTCGACACGATGAAGCAGATCTTCCGGGATCACTCCAACGTGTTCATCACCGGCGGCGCCGGCACTGGTAAGACTACCTTTGTGCGCTCGATCCTAATCCCGGAGTTGAATCACAGGGGTATTCGATGGGCTGTAACAGCGACCACCGGTATTGCCGGAAGTCACCTGGAGGGTAAGACGCTCCACTCGTTCTTCGGCATCGCACTCGGCCCTCAATGGACGCGAGTCTACCCGCGCGGGATGGTTGACTACTACAACAAAGCCTACCCGGGTGAGCCGTGTCCTATGCCCCAGGATATGTCCCGTGAGGAGCTCCAGTGCTGGTATGCTTACCACTACGACAGCTGGGCCACGAACCGAAACATCCCCCACTACGTCCGTCAGGGCGTGCTTCAGCGCCTGCGCGGTCACGATGTAGTCATTGTGGACGAGATCTCGATGTGCGGCGGGGCTGCTATGTTGGGCTACCTCGACTATATGCTACGTAAGGTTCGCGGTAAGGATACGCCATTTGGCGGCCTGCAGATGATCTTCGTGGGTGACTTCGCTCAGCTGCCACCGGTCGACGAGCACAACGATGCCTCACGCGCAGACTGGGCTTTCCTCTCGCACGCGTGGGAGGAAGGACACGTTAAAGCCTGCGAGCTCACACGGGTGTTCCGCCAGGGAGATGACCGATTTATCAGATTTCTGAACAACGTCCGCCGCGGCTACCTCAGTGATGACGACAAGGATTACGCCCAGCAGTTCGTGCGCAACGGGTTGAAAGGAAATGCTCTGGCGTGGGAGGAGACCAGGGAATACACGTTCCTGTTCCCGACCAACCAAGAGGCGTCCAACCTCAACAGGGAGGCGCTGGGGCACTACCCCGCGCCCACGATACCCATCGACGCCGAGTTCCACATCATCCCAGGCGTTCAGAAGAACCTGACCTCCAGCGACGAAAAGAATCTGGGCTACGCAAGGAAGTCTCTCATCAAGGCGCTCAGGATCCTTCCTGAGACCCTAGAGTTACGCATCGGCTACCCTGTGATGTTCACCATCAACGACCGTGATGGTCGCTTCGTGAACGGCACCAGGGGGTTCGTGAGAAACATCCACGTCACCAGCCGCTCCGACGGATTCAACGAGGACACTGACTTCATCGAGGTTACCATCCCGAGTAAGAACGGAGTCGACGAGCACATAAAGGTGTACAGGAACGCGTACAGCAGGGACCGAGAGCAAGACCCCTACAAGATGACGACCCTCCCAGTAGGCTACAACGAAACGCACGAGAACAAGTATCCAGCCACGGTTTCTCTATACCCAACTGTGAGGCAGTTCCCGTTGATCCCGGCCACCGCGATTACCGTGCACAAGTGTGTTGACAAAAGCACGTTAATCCCCTCTAGTGAAGGAATCACTAGTATAGAGGATATTTGTAATAGTAGTGTAATGCCAGACGTAGCCGGTAAGGTCGGGTTCAAACCTGCTTGTGAGCCGTTCATAGGAGTTCAGGAGCTCGGTTACAAGATCACGACGCGCCGCGGTTATGAGGTTGTAGTCAGTGAGCGCCACCCTATGCTACGAGTGTCCAGCGACGGGGAAGCTTGGGTCAAAGCACCAGAACTACGCGTTAACGACGGATTACGCATGCGCGGCGCTACTCACGCCTACGGCCCGGGTATTCTACCGGCCTATGACATGGAGCAGGCTAACTACAATAACACGGAATGTGATCACAAACTGCCTGTTACCTTAACGGACGACTTAGCGTGGTTGTTGGGTATACTGATCGGTGACGGCTGCGTATCCGACAAGCGGGCTGCGTGCATTGCCGTCACTTCAATGGACTGGGAAGTACTAAACAGATTCGCAGACATCATGAAGACGGAGTTTGGGCTCATGGCTACGCTAAAGCCCAGGCCTACTTCTAAAGCAAGGGTGTCCTACGTGCACTGCTGGGGAGTTTGCAGGTGGTTGCTATGGCTCGGTTTGCCGCACGCTACCGCTGGGGACAAGTCAGTTCCCGCCGCGATCCTGACGGGCACCAAGTCGCAACAGTCCGCCTTTTTGCGTGGTTACTTCGACTCTGCCGGCGGTGTGAACGCAGCCGTATACGTGACATCTTCGTCGCGTATACTGATCGGTCAGATTCACCTCATGCTGCTAAATATGGGTATCGCAGGCACCCTAACCACCATGAAGGCATCGTGGCGCATCAACATAACCGGTGTTGATGTGCCCAAGTATCGTGACCTTGTGGGGTTCTCCGCACCGCGAAAAATGCTGAAATGTGAAGAGCTTGCTCCGAGCCACCGGAAGGTGCCGAAGGTGCAGTGTGGCAGCTACCCGCGCACGCTGGGCGTTTCGATCGCTACAGCTTTGCGTAAGGAGTTGGCTCCCATATATCCGGCCGCTAAGGGTCTGGGCTTCGGTGATTTTCGGCACTGGGCGTGGTATTTAAGCAGGGTAAAACTAGGGAAAGTCTCCCTGACCGATGCGCATCTCGCCGCTATGCAGCGCGACCTACCACTGTGCGTTAACGCAGGGGAGGTGAGCGCTAAAGTGTTCGAGGAAGCGTCGGATGGATGCTTCATAGACCGTATCGCCAGCATAGAGAGAGTCACAGGAGACATGCGGGACATATGCGTACCGGACGGGCACGCTTTTGTCGGTAATGGATTCGTGAATCACAACAGTCAGGGTATGTCGATGGATAAGGCTGTGCTCACGCTGACTGGTTCGTTCGCAGCCGGCCAGGCCTACGTCGCTCTATCGCGGCTCACGTCCCCGGAAGGATTGGTAATGCTCGACCACGAGTTCACACCCAAGGTGGACCCGATCGTCAGTAACTACTACCAATCGATCGTAGAGCGCAGAAGGCAGTTAACCAACGAATCGAAGAATCAAAGTGAGTGAACACAGCAAAGTAAGAACGACAGTAGTAAGGCTGGAGTTAGTCCTAGACGCCCAGGGCCTCCCAGCCCTGAAGGACAGCAGAGGAACCATTCTAACTAACTACTACGCCAGTATCAGTCACGATCCCAAGCGTGAAGCCATATTGACTATCACGCGCAACTACAAAGAACCAGACTATTCAGAAGAATGAGCTACCTAATAACACCGCCCCATTACACCGAGTTGGAACTAATCATTCAAGACGGCAAACCAGTAATACGACGTAAGGACGACGGAGAGATCTGCTTCGACTATCAGCTGTGGTATTCCGACAGCAAAGGCCAAACCAGGATACTTAAGATATCTCCCGGGAAGGTCATGCCGGAAGAGCAGCTGTTGACCCACGTGTATGACGTGGCGTTCTCGATCGAGACGACACACCAGAACCCAGAGGACACCCCGGTGTCGGATCTGGTAGCCGCCCTACGCAGGAGAGCCAACGAGATCGAGCGATCAGGAGATCGCGAAGCCTTTGGCGACTGCGAGAACTCTTACCAAGTGGACGACCACGACTCAGGAGAATGAGTGACCCAAAGAAACGAGGACTGACGCTTGAGGAGCGCCAACCAGACTACGAGGATCTCGACAAGAGACCCAAGACGCTAACCCGAAGCCGGCACATCGACGACATAATGTATGTAGCCGGTCGAGCTCCTGTTACCGACAAGACCCAATACGACATTATGTTCGTCACGGTCTCCGTAGAGGAGGAAGAGGCGGCTACGCAGGCTCAGTCCACGTTTGGCTTTAGGGTCAACCAGCCGGCTGAATACCTGAAAGGCGCCAACGGCGTGATCAAGGACGTAGCCATGCGTGTCGGGGTAGACCTGGACAGGTGCTACTACACCGCGTGCTGCAAGTGGTTACTACCACGGACACAGCGTGCCCGACCCTCGAAGAAGATAATGAAGTGGGGTATACCCATGCTTGAAGACGAGATTAAGCGGGTAGATCCGAAGATCATCGTTTGTCTAGGCAAGCACGTGTTTGACATGATCGGCCCCCAGAAGATCAACTTCAAGGATGCACACGGCTGCTGGTTCTGGAGCGAGGAGCACGAGGCTCACATGTATGTGATGCACACGCCATACACGCTGGTCGGCAAGCCTGAGCTCTACGAGACGTTCCGGATCGACTTCAAGGAGATCGCACGCCGCAAGGAGCTGCTCGACACCGGAGCTAAGATCATTGGGCGTGGATTCGACCATCAGATCATCAGGAGTCAAGAGGAGCTGCTCGACTGGGTTGACCGCCTAGAGGAGCTGCACGAGACCACCTGGCCGGGGCATGTGAATGAGCACGGCTGCCCCCTACTGGGTGTTGACTGCGAGTGGCACGGACGCACGCATATCGACGGCAACCTGAGAACTATACAGATCGCATGGTCAGAGACTGAGGCTGTGGTGATCGAGTTCCGCGACGAGAATAACCGGTTTACCTTCGATCTCGCAGAGGACCCGGAAGGAGATACACCAGAGGAGGTCGAGCGGGGTAAGTATGCAGCTATCGGTAAGGTTCTATCCTCCGTGTTCACTCGCATCGATGCTCGTTACATCGGTCACCACTTCAGTGCGGATGCCGTCTGGATGGAGCATTGGTTGGGTATCGACACCTACCGCAAGTGCGAGATGGACACCGAGTTCGCCCAGCAGACCGTAGACGAGTCCAGCGAGTTGGGCTTGGAGCGTGGCATTGCGATGAAATACACCAACCTCGGTCGCTACGACCAGGCTTTGGTGATGTGGAAGCGCGAGAACAAGAAGCTGTGCGAGGGTGGATATGGTTACATCCCGAGCGCTATCCTGCATCCTTATGGTGCCGCTGACGTGATCACGCCCCTCAGGGCTTATCCGTTGATTAAGCGCCAGCTGGAGGCTCAGAAGCTGTGGGAATACTACCGCGACATATTCAACCCGTTTGTCACGGACGTGTTTACGGAGTTCTGCATGGTAGGGCTGCCGATGGATCTCCCTATGATGGACGACCTCCGCGAGCTTTTCACGTTTACCGTGGGTAAGCTCAAAGCGCAGCTGCAGAAGCGGATCTCCGCTGAGGCTACTGACAAGCTGAGGAGTAAGATCATCACTGAGTTCGGTCTGCCGGCCCTCATGAAGGTGCGGGCGCTGATCGATGACCGGAACGAGGATGAGCTGAAGAATACCATCAAGCAGTGGCTCGCAGACGAGGACAACCTCGCTGAGATCCCCACATGGAACAAGTGGCTGGCTCACTGGGCTGAATCCCCGAACTTCAACATCCGGTCATCCGACCAGATGTCCCGGTGGTTGTTTGACTTCGAGGGACTCACCCCTATTAAGACGACCAACCAGAAGGCCAAGGGACTTCCGTCCATGGCTTGGGAGCAGGTAATGAAGCTGCCTAAGGACAAGCAGGCTCTCTACAAGCCTGCTGTCGATAAGCAGACGCTCGCGATCCTATCGGAGCAGCTACCGGCGATTGACGAGCTGCTCGACCTGAATGCTGTGGGCAACTTGTCCAAGGCGTTCTTCAAGGAGCCTGACATCTTCGAGGACCCGAACACCGGGGAGGAAGTTAGGGAGGAGCATGGACTCCACGCCTGGCTTGCATCCGACACACGGGTGCACGGGATGATGTCCACTACGGAGACCGGCCGCCCGAGATCGTGGTGCCCGAACACCCTGAACTGGCCGTCCTACGTCAACAAGCGTATCTCCCGGTCAGTCGAGAAATGCCTACGCGAGGCCGACAACGACGGCACGCTGCCTGATCACCTACTCAAGTGGGTAGGTCACGAGGCTGACGAGCTGCCATCAATTCGGTCCTGCGTGAAGGCCCCCGATGGTTGGGGCATGGTAGAGTCGGACTATGCCACTGCTGAGATGGTGGGGCTCTCCGAGATCGCCATGGACCGCGCCCTCCGTCGTATCCTGCAGGAACCCGACCCCGACTGGGTGAAGCTGAAACCTGAAAATCAACAGGGCCTGAAAGTTGTGCGGGTAGGATTCACCGAGCCCCTGAAGGGATTCCCGATCGATCAGCGCCCGGAGTTCATTATGAGCGCTTGGGAGGATGGAGTAAACAAGGGGCCGGTGACCGACGACATGCTTATGCGTGACGCCGACGGCAACCTGATCCACGCCAAGTATGACATCCACTGGTCTCTCGCTGAGATGGTGAACGGTCTATGCCGCGAGGCCATGGTCGCGAAAGTAAACCGCAACGCAGCAAAAGTGATAAATTTCTGCTGCGACGGTGACGCGCTTGTGGACACAAGGGATAGAGGCGCCGTAGCCTTAAAGTCGATTAAACCTGATGACCTACTATGGGACGGCGCAGAGTGGGTGAGTCATGAAGGCGTCTTCTACACAGGCAGAAAAGAAGTTATCGAGTATCAAGGGCTCTGGGCGACCAGAGAACACGAAGTCTGGACAGTTGAAGCGGGTAAAGTCCACCTCGGGGAAGCGGTCGAACAGTCTCTTACTCTCTTACGAGCTAATCCTTCGGGCGCCGAAGGAAATTCTGACGCAGCGGCAATCAACCCACGAAAGAGGTATGCAGAAACTTACGACATCCTAAACGCCGGCCCTCGCCACAGGTTTACCTGCGGCGGGGTGCTCGTTTCCAACTCGAGTGCCTACGGTGCTTCGGCTGGCTCACTAGAGCGTAAGATCGAATCCGACACTGGTGTCAAACCAGATGAGGGAACCGGCGAACGGGGATTGGAGGCTATCGCGGCCCGCCAGCCCAGGGCCACCCAGTTCCTCGAGGAGATGGCCAGAGTGCCGAAGGAGAAAGGGTTCTACCGTGCGGCTTCTGGTCGTATTAGGCATTGCCTCACTCACGGATCCGGAAGTGGTGTAGGTTGGAGAACCCGCAGCTCGATCGAGTCAGCACTCGGGCGGGAGATGCGGAACTTCCCCATGCAGGAATCCGTCGGCGCCACATCGGCCCGCGCCTGCATCTGGTTGCTCCATGCCTACCGCAAGCTCGGACTCAAGGCGCGCGTCATGACCTGTCTATACGACTCAGTCGTCACGCTGTGCCCGCTGGAAGAGCGCTTCCTGGTTGCCCGCCTGCACGACATCTTCATGTCCGAGATCAACACCTGGGACTACGACGATGAGCACGGCAAGCGGACGCTCCAGTATACGATCGATAACGAGTTCAACTACCGGTGGTCTACTACCCCGAGCAAGGAAGAGCTCGCGCTGCTGGACTCCCGGGACAACTGGTCTCCGCCGCCTAAGTATGAGATGCTCGAGAAGCATCCTAACCTAAGATCGCTGGCCAGGTAGACTGCGCAGAAATCTGCGGGTTCTTGTGTCATAATAAATTGCAATGAACGAACTCATTAAAATGATCGTCGCTGCACTGGGAGCGGTCGCGGGTGCGGCTGCAATACTCGCCTGTCTAGGAGCAGGCTCAGCAATAGTTACGGCTGTTGCTGGTGGCGCAACAGCCGCCGCGGTAACTGCGTTACCGGCGGCACTGTGCGTAGGAGGCGTGGCTTATGCCGCCTCGCAGACAGGGTATACAGGTGGATAACCACCCCCAGAGCATAAGCAACAACTAACCTAGGCCACATGGCCGGGGATCCTTGTGATCCCCGGCCATGTCGGTTCTTTACGTGTCACGCCGCATTTTTGGATGGACTAATACCATACTCCCTGCTGGGATCACCCCATGGCTGACGAAGACAATGGGTTCAAGCTGACCCCCGCGATGCTCGAGGCGCTGAGGAAAGAAGGACACAAGGACATGATCAAGGCCACCCGATGGGAGCCATGCTTGTGCGGGACGTTGATGGATTACACGGAGTCTGTGCAGAAATGGCACAGCGGCCGGTTCCACGACCAGAAGATGGTCTCCCCGGGTATTAACTACACAGCGTTGCTGTGCGGTGATTGCTCCAAGGAGTTCGAGGACTTCTCGCGGATCGTCTGCGTAGGTTGCCGCTCCCTCATGGGATTCTTCCGGCCAGGCCAGCAGGCTACCGGGTTCGTCTTCGAGAGGAAACGGCATTACCACATCGTAAGCTGTCCCAGGTGCGACCCCAAGTCGACCCACACCCCGGTGATTGAGCACGAGAAGTTCTGCAAAGATAACGGAATACCGACTGACACCGACAAGGATTTACTTCAAGAGATTGAACAAAAAACCTTGCAGGCTGAGCGGGAGGCTGCTAAATTGCGGGCAGAGTTTGAAACCTCTAAACGTAAACATGAAAACTGATCCACGCAAAACCAAGAGTATCCTTATCGCTAAGCGCATCTCAGCTCCTGAGACCCGTCCGGTCGAAGGTTCCGACAAGCGCGTCCCACTGCTGTCATTTATCGACGCCGGTAGTTACCAGCAGCACAAGGACACCACTAAGTCGATTTTCCTATATGCAGCAGGCACCAACGAAGAGGGTGAGATCCCCGATGGCCTTGACCGCCTTCTGCACCACCGCTACCGCGTCCACCTAGACGATAACGACAAGGCCATTGGCCTCGACGTTATCCCGAACCGCCAGTACCGCTCTGGTGTGGTTCCTACGTCGCAGGTTGATGTTAACACCATCATTATCCAGTATATCGCTGACGGTATTATTGCTCGTGTCATCCAACGTCCGTTCAATGTCCGCTTCGAGCAGTCCGCTCGGGTCATCGACGAGTTGGATGCTTTACTCAAGAAAGGTAAAGCGATCACCACCTCGATGCGTATCGGTAACACCGGTCGTGTTGTTAAGGTGACTGAAGACACCGTCGAGATCCGCCTCAACACTGCTGGCCGCCAAGTCCAAGGTTCTACTGCGGACGTCGCAGACAGTCTCGCAGACTGATCCGTTTAGATTACCAAGCCTAAATCAACCATGAGTTGATCTACTGAGAATAATTCAAACTCTAAAGGGCGAACCACGGCGGTTCGCCCTTTTTCACGAACAGAAAACACGCCGAAACTACTATGACTACCGCAAATACATTTAAGCCCGTCGTTGACGCAGAAGAAGCCTATGGAAGTGGTGACTGGAGGCCCATCTTGGGTTCTGGTCCCCACAAGGACGATTGGAAGCTCTACATGCTGGGCAAGCAATCCACGGAACACAACCTCACCGGTTTGATCCTCCCATCCTTCGATTATAACCTTGGTCTTGATGACCAACAGTTCATGTCTTCTACAGCTCCCTGCTGGACCGACACGCCTGACCGCAAGCTGCCGCGCCACTTTGTGCCGAACGCATTCGCCCTCCCTCTCGTTATGTACCCCTACCTGGGCGAGCGGAAGGAACACTGGATCTCGCCGAAGAACCGCGCCAACATGATCGGTAACGACCGGCTCGATGCCGTTGATACCGCTGACGCCTTCGACGACCTCAACCTATGGATTCGTAAGCGCAGCGGCTTCAGCCAGGCGAAGAAGGACTTCTTCCTCAAGGCCGAGTCCATGAAGGATGACCCTGTCGTCCCGGGACGTTCGATGCGCTACTTCGCGCTCTGCGTTTGCCGCGACAAGGAGACTACCGAACCCCACGTTGCAGTCGTTGGTTTCACCACCACCGCCTACAACTACCTGATCGAGCAAGGACGCTGGCGTCACGAGGACGACGGCCCTGCCCGCGACCCAAACTGGCCCAAGTATCTGCTTGGTGACTTCACCGATCCCAAGGGCGCCATCGAATGGCACGCCGATAAGATCCAGGTGAACACCGGCGATACCTACGAGACCAACGTGATGTCGTTCACACAGCGTCGCGAGTTCTTGGACCCCGACCAGGTCGTTACCCCGCTCAAGCAGGAGTTCCTCGACAAGCGCTTCCTGATGGTCGACCCGGCTAACTGGAACATTCCAACCTACGACGAGCAGGTCCAATACATGATGGATTACCTCGACCCGTCGGTTACCGCCGACATGATTCGCGCGGCCTGCGGTCAGTTCGCTACGGACATCCCGACCTCACGCCCTGAGCGTATCGAGATGGCTCGTAAGTCGTCCCCTGACTCGGAGCAACCCGCCTCCAAGAGTGAACGTAGTGAGCAGCCTCCGCTGCCTGCTCAGAGCTCCATGGCGCCTCCGGCGTCCAGCGCGCCTCCGATGCCTGACACCCCACCGCCGGCCCCAGCTGCTGAAGCGCCGCCTGCTGCCCCCGCAGCCAGCGACATGAAGTATTGGGCTGGTCCTCCTAGCTCCACCCCGACCAAGTTGAGTCCTGCAGAATTGCAGGATTTGGTGAACGCCGGTAAGGCTGGCGGGTATAAGGCTCAGAAGGATGGAGTATGGCACGACCTCCTCAGTTCGGGGTTGGTCACAGCCCCTCCTGCTCCCGTAGAGGAAGCGCCTCCATCGGTTCCTACCGATGAGGCACCACCTTCCGTCCCACAGGACGCAGCCCCACCAGCTGTGCCTGCCGACGTTTCTGCTGACGCCCCGCCGTCCGCAGGAGAGAAGACGATTGAGGAGATGGGCGCTGAGCTCTTCCCTCACGGCATGGCTGACCTCGGCCCCGACGGCGAGACCAAGGCTAAAGACATCCTGCAACGTGCATACGTTGCGACTGACAAAGGCGTCAAGGATCTCCCTGGCGACATTGTCCAAGAGCTGATGCAGCTTTACCCGTAAGGCTGACTAACCGCACTACACCGAGAGCACCGGGGAGAGAGTCTCCCCGGTGCTTCTCACCTTTTACAATTTACCGCAACGACTATGCCCACGACTAAGAAAACGACTAAGAAAAAGACAGCAAAAACCGCTAAAACAAAGGCCACCAAGAAAAAGGTGACTAAGAAAGTAACTAAGAAAAAGGACGCACCGCTCCAGATGGAAGACCCTGATAAGTTCAAGCCGATGGTGTTCAAGTCCAAGGTCACCGCCGCGTCCAAGGGTAAGACCCTGACGAAGATGGCGGAGAACATACGCAAGAGCGTAGACGTGCTACACGAGCGATCGAAGAAGCGTCCCATCCTCCTATTCACCCCGGCGATGCTACGTCGCCACCTCATCCCATACGATGAGCTTTATTTCCAACACATGGTCTCTTCGATCGGGTTCCGATACCCGTCCGCCATCGAGATCGTTTCGCCTGCCGGTATTGGCAGCACCACGTGGGTATTCGATTTCATCGGTCGCCTGCTCGACATGGGCTGCTACTCAATCTACTGCGAGTGCGAAGGTAAGATGATGTCCGACAAGCGCGTCAAGCGACTGATGGACCGCGACCCGAAAACTGCTGTGGCCAAGATCAACTCGATCGAGTTCACCCAGGCGCGCACGCTCGCGCAGCTGGATGAAACCCTACGTAAGACCGTGGAAGACCTACGATCCCGGTGTGATTCTAACCCCGAGACCAAAGGCAACCCGATCTTCTTCTTCGCGGATCCGTGGGGCGCTCTGATGTCCCAAGGCGAGGCCAAGGGTAACTCCGACTGGGGTTTCGGAGTCAACGCCAAGAAAGAGAACGCCAAGGACTCCGCCGACGGCTCCAACTTCGAACACGCTAAGCATGCTCAGCGTATGTCGCGTTGGCTCCCAGCGTTCATGGAGAAGAACAACTGCTCAGTCGTATTCCTGAACAAGCAGAACGATAAGATCGAGATGACTAGATCATTTGGTTTTACTCCGACTCCTTCCCCGCTCAAGAACGACACCCGCGTAGGCGGACATGCGTTGAAGCGCGTTTGCGCCTACCGCATGACCATGCTGAAGTTGGGCGACATACGCGAGAAGGGCGGTGACAAGTCTGTCTATGGATACAACGTCCGGGCAATGCTTGTGAAGAACAGCTACGGCGCTCCCCACCGCACGTGCGAGTTCTCGATCTACACCGACAAGCGAGCCGATACACCGACCTTCTTGGCTCCAGCCCTCTCGTATGACGATCGGACCGCCGCATGGCTGGCCAGCAACAAGCTGCTGGGTATCACGGTGTCTGACAACCTCTACACTTCCGAGCCCTTAGGATGCACAGCTGTGCCGGCCGAGGAGTTGATGACGAGCCTTAAGGCCAACCAAGAGTGCCTCGACTTTGTAGGCTCGCGCCTAGATATCGAAGGCTACACCAGCGCGGTGAAGCACAAGGACCCTGAACCGGAAGACGAGGACGGTAACCAAATCGTCGACGGCAAACCTGTGGACGAAGATGCAACCCCAGTGGCCCCCGAATCGGAGAAGACCGAGGAAGAGGAAGCACCCCCAGTAGTCCCATCATAATGGCATCCAAAAAACGAGCGCGCGTCGCCACAAGCAAAGCCTCAGAATCAGTAGTCAGCAGGTTGGTAGCGAAGTTCCTTCGTATGCCGCCGGTTGACGAGCTTGATCCGCTGATCTGCCATTTCGTAGATAACATACCAGCCGACGAACCATTGAGGGACCTACTGTCTCCAGTGGTCGGCGTGTATGCTTGGACTGCTGCTGTAGCAGCCGACGTAATGAACCCACGAACGCAACCCCTAGTCGAGCATCTGATCTCGCACCCGGGAAGCGTCTACGTGGTCAAGGACATCGAGCACTCCGCCCAGGATTCTATCTGGCTGGCGGTTGCCGATCCTGACTCAACCTGGTTGGAAGCGACGCGGCGAATGCCGTGCCGCGGCCTGACTCAGACATTTGCCGTAGGCGAAGCCGACTTCGCCCAAGTCATAACCATCCAATTATCATCATGTCGAAACTGAAAGAACCAAAGACTACCCTAGAACCGAGGCCGACCACAGCTAACCTGAGCTTTATGCGAGAATACCAAGAAGGGATGAAACGAATGCCGCACGTGCTAGCTGGGTTGGGATACGATTCCCTACGCCCCGGGCAGGACAAGGCGGTTAAGTCGATCATGATGCAGCGCGACAGCGTTGTGATCCTGCCTACCGCCACCGGTAAGTCAGCCTGCTTTGTTGTGCCCACATTGTGCATGCAGTGGCGGGCCATCATTATCTACCCGCTGATCGCGCTGATGCGTGACCAAGCGCAGTCGATGCAACGTAGTGGCCTTACCGCCGCCTCGATCTCCAGCCAGGAGAGTGACGCCCACAATATGTCGGTGATCAACGACTGGGCATCTGGGGAGCTTCAGTTCATGCTGGTGAGCCCTGAGCGGTTTGCCAACTCCGACTGGGCGAACATCGTGACCCAGTTCCCACCCGACATCGTGGCGATGGACGAATGTTTCACGCCGGACGTAGAGATCTTGACGGAGGACGGGTTTGTTACCTTTGGTAAGTTGACGGGGGTTGCTGATAAAGGCGCGTTGCGCCCCAAAGTTGCCCAAGTTGATCCTGCCACAGGTGAGATCACATACGCCCACCCGACCAAATTCATCAACCGCCACCACTCCGGCGAGATCATCGATGTCAGTAATAGTTCTGGTATAGATTTATCTATGACCCCGAACCATGACTTGTTGGTTTACCGCCCAGACGGCAGTCACAAGAAGCGGACAGCCGGCGACGCTAAGTTCAGTCACCAGTGGCGTATGCGTGCCGCGGGCGACAACTGTAAGGGACGAGACAGTCTCACTGTGGCTGAGCGTCTACAGATCGCATTCCAAGCGGACGGCAACGCACACAGTAGTAGTTCCGCGGCGTTCTCGTTCGTGAGGGGCCGCAAGATTAAGCGCTTCCTAAGGTTGATGAAGGACGGAGGCTTCGCCTTCAACGAAGTTAAAGACCAAAGAAGCAGCCGTCGCCGTTTCATAGTCACAGGCGTCCCTAACTTGAAGAAACTGATGCGTGAGAGCCTGGACTACAAACAGTTCTCATCGCGAGGCTGCAGGCTCATCGTGGAGGAAGCTATAGCTTGGGACGGCAGCGAAGTGAGTGATACTCTTGGTTACTACAGCAGCACGGTGGAGGATAACACATCCTATTACCAGGAGGTGTGCATCAGGGCTGGCCTCCGCGCGCGCAAGACTCTGCAGATTGACGCGCGCAAGGACACCTACAAGGACGTCCACCGACTGTTCATTCGCCGGACTGGACCATGGGTAGATACGCAATACTTCAAGAAGACCACCCGTCGCTACGATGGGCCTGTGTGCTGCGTGGAGGTTCCCACCGGGTGTATCATCGTGAGGCGGGAAGGTAAAGCCGTCGTGGTGGGCAACTGCCACACGTTCGAGCAGTGGGCTGATACGTTCCGTCACGGCTACAAGATCTGTGGTGAGTTCATCCAGAAGGTGCAGCCTAAGGTTGTAGCTGCGTTCTCTGCTACGCTATCGGCTGACGCGGAGAATGAAGTGAGAGAGGGGCTCGGCATCGTGAATGCTGATCTGATCTACCACTACCCGCGACGAGAGAACCTACACCTGTCGACGCTGGAGATGGAGAAGATGAACGACGCCGCGCCGTGGGTAGCCCGCAACTGTCCAGGTCCTACCGTGGTGTATGCCTCTACTCGGAAACGCGTGGAGATGTATGCGGCATCCATTGATCGCTACACCGACCGTTCCGTATACCTCTACCACGGGGGGATGAAGCAACAGGATAGGCGCTACAACCAGGACAAGTTCATGGAGGACCCGGACGGGATCATTGTGGCCACCAACGCATTCGGTATGGGGGTAGACAAGACCGACATCCGGAACGTGATACACTTCGATATTCCGGGGGATCTAGTGGCTCTGGCGCAAGAGTGCGGCAGAGCCGGCCGGGACGGGAAGGATTCCCGCTGTACGATAATCCCAACCCCAGAGGGCATACGCACACGCCGGCACTTCATCAGGTGCGGTAACCCCACGCCCGCCGACGTCAAGGCG
>Ga0136596_1000220_pt1 | contig 29779 bp, 27 predicted proteins | sample AntRauTorcE11897_FD_101387 | JGI IMG/M metagenome (GOLD analysis project Ga0136596, IMG submission 101387) | Saline lake microbial communities from Rauer Islands, Antarctica - Metagenome Torckler E11 #897 | ecosystem: Environmental > Aquatic > Non-marine Saline and Alkaline > Saline | place... | reverse complement strand
GTTCAACGCGGGTGCCGGCACCCGTGGTCCAGCTTAGCCCCTCTTCACCCTTGAATGTTTTGACATCAGATAAGCTACCATCTTTAAAGCGCTGTAATATAACACCTTTTCCGCGTGTCATTTCCGGCACTTCATCAAGCGGGAAGACCAGAAGCTTACGGTTTTCACCAATAACAGCGACGTGATCATCGCCCTCTTTAACCGGTACACAGACTGATGCCTCGGATGGTGGTTTAACGTTCAAAATCTGTTTACCATTTCGGGTCTGGGCTTCGATATCGGCCTGTTTGACAACAAAGCCATGACCACTATCAGCCGCGACCAGCAATTTGGTTTCAGGTGCAAATTTAAACAATGTGACAAGATCGGCATCATTAGGCAGATCAACCATCAGGCGCACCGGCTCGCCATAGCCGCGGCCCGCAGGCAGATCATTTGCGGCCAGCGTATAAAACCGCCCATTCGTCGCAAAAAGAATAATTTTATCCGTGGTTTCGGTATGGAAAATAAACTTGCCCCGATCACCGTCTTTATATTTAAGGTCTTTGACCTTATCAGCCTCAAGATGACCTTTTAGGGCGCGGATCCAGCCTTTTTCAGAACAAACCACTGTAATCGGTTCTTTTTCAATCAAGGCTTCATCCGGCACTTCGATATCTGCAGGCATGCGGCCTATAACCGTCCGTCGTTTACCAAGTTCGGTATCTTTTGAGAATTGTTCGCCTATCGAATGCACCTGACGTTTAATAACGGTCATTTGCTGATCATAGGAGGCAAGCAGCTTTTCAAGATCACCCTTTTCGCCCAGCAATACTTTATGTTCTTTACGGATTTCAAGCTCTTCAAGCTTACGTAAAGCACGCAGACGCATATTCAGGATCGCATCAGCCTGCGCTTCATTCAGATCAAAAGCCTTCATCAAATCCTGTTTTGGCTCATCCTCTTCACGAATAATGCGGATAACTTCATCCAGATTAAGATAAGCAGCAAGATAGCCAAGCAGGACTTCCAGACGGTCGGCAATCTTGCTCAGCCGGTAATTGGATCGGCGGACCAATACATCACGACGGTGAGCAATAAAGGCCTCAAGGACATCTTTCAAGGTCATAACCCGCGGAGTCACACCACCATCCAACACGTTCATATTTAAACTGATACGGTTTTCAAGTTCAGTATTTTTGAACAACCATTCCATCAGAATGCGTTCATCAACATTCCGGTTTTTGGGAGTCAGAACAACACGGATATCTTCCGTCGATTCATCATTGACGTCATCAAGCAACGGTATTTTACGGGTCTGGATCAAATCGGCGATCCGTTCAATCAAGCGCGATTTCTGCACCTGATAGGGAATTTCAGTAACAACAATCTGATACAGCCCCTGCTTCAGCTCTTCGCGTTCCCATTTGGCGCGAACACGGAAACCACCGCGACCTGTCGCATAAGCGTTTTCAATGCTGGCAGGGTCCTCGACCAATGTACCACCGGTCGGGAAATCGGGACCTTTGATGAACTGCATCATTTCGCGTTCTTCAGCGGCAGGATTATCAATCAAATGCATGATCGCAGCACAAAGCTCGGCCACATTATGCGGCGGGATTGAACAGGCCATACCAACCGCAATCCCTGACGCGCCATTGGCCAGAATATTCGGGAAATTAGCCGGCAGGACCAGAGGTTCTTTGCTTTCACCGTCATAGGTTTCCCTAAAATCAACGGTATCTTCATCAATCTGTACCAGCAGCAGTTCGGCAACTTCTGTCATTTTGGCTTCGGTATACCGCATGGCAGCCGCATTATCGCCATCAATATTACCAAAGTTCCCCTGCCCGTTGACCAGCGGATAACGGACGGCAAAATCCTGCGCCAGCCGTACAAGTGCATCATAAACCGATTGATCGCCATGCGGGTGAAATTTACCAATCACATCACCGACGACACGGGCGCATTTCTTGGGCGATAGTTCAGCGCGCAGGTTCAGTTGTGACATCGCATACAGCAACCGGCGGTGTACGGGCTTTAACCCGTCACGGACATCCGGCAGCGAACGCGACATGATCGTTGATAACGCATAGGATAGATATTTCTCCCCCAGTACATCGCCAAGGTCGCGGTCAATAATATCAAAAGCTGGTGTTTCTTCGGTCATTTTTATATCTTGTTCCGATTGCTCTGTTCGCTGTTATAGCAAGACTGTCACACTGTTTCCAGCGAAAACTCTTCCACTAGGACAGAAAGGCTCCAACATCAGCCCAAAAAAGATTGGTAAAGCCGGTGGCGGATTTCCGGCAGGCTTAAATTAGACGTCATACCGAACACCCGATGCTGTAAAAAATAACCGGTCAACATCAATCCGTCAGCAAGCGCCTGATCGTCAAATTCCCCCGTACCCATCAGGAATCCGGGTAATGGCAATAACCGTTCTTTGTATATCTGCCCCTCAGCCCTACAGACCGCGCGGGCGGTTTTGGGGCTGACATAAATTAAATCCTCTGTCGTGCCTGATGCCGCGCATTGGCTAAGATCAACGCCAAAGCCCAGACTGCGAAGCAAGCCAAGCTCCCAATAGATATAGGCCGGCGCCCATATCTCGGTCGGTAGCGAATCCAGAAAGGCCAGCGAGGCTTCATAAACCCCCGGACAGGGCTCCCGCTCCGGCAATGTCAGATGAGCCAAGGCACAGAGCGATTGCAGCGCCATCAGCTTTTTGGGATCATCCATCGCATGAACCGCGTAGGATTTTTCAGCCTGCAATTTATAAGTCCCAAGATTATCCGATAATCTTGCGGCCCATTCGGCATCGACCACTGTGCCCAGTTCAAAATCGCCGCGCTTTTTGGTCGACTGCACGCCATGGGCAAAACCGGCATGACGGCCATTCTGTTCCGTTAACAACGACACCACCCCGCCATGCTCGCCATGCGGTTTGACTGCAACTATAATTCCTGTATCACGCCATTCATCCATGACCGGAGTATAGCCTATCCTGTGCGCTGATTACAGGGTTTATAGGCTGTTTTGCTTAGAAACAGTAAAATCAATCCGGAACCTTCTTACCCGCAGACCGTAGGTAAAGGGATAGATATTAAATTGGAGGATAAAACAATGGCTACAACAACAAACAAACCAACACACAGTGCAGGCCCGTCAACGCCTGATTCCGTAGGTTCTGATATTATTAAAATCATTCTGGCTGTTATTCTGCCGCCTCTTGGCGTATTCATGGAAGTCGGTTTGACGAAACATTTCTGGATTAATATCGTCCTGACATTGCTTGGCTTTATTCCAGGTATTGTTCACGCCGTGTATATTATTGCTAAACGGTAAGGATGTAAAAATCAGTATTCAAAAATGCCGCTGTGTCAGCAAGCCTGCACAGCGGCATTTTTTATGGGCTTTTAGCTTGACAATACAGGCATTTCCGTTATATTTGCCCACATTCCCAAGAACGTGGGTTGAGTGGTGTTACAGACGTCACCTCGCTTTGCCCCGCCATGAATGGACTAATTGGGACAATTTTAAACTCAAAAAGGATATTTTGAAATGAGTGGAAAACGTCAACAAGCCAAACGTAAAATTGAACGCCGCCTTGGTGTGAATCTTTGGGGCGATCCAAAAAGCCCGTATAACAAACGCCAAAGCCGCCCTGGCCAACACGGTCAGGCCCGCAAAAAACCTACAGATTTTGGTACCCAGTTAATGGCCAAGCAAAAGCTTAAAGGCTATTACGGTAATATCGGTGAAAAACGCTTCCACAGATATTACGAAACTGCTTCCCGCCGTAAAGGGGATACCGGTGAAAACCTGATCGAACTGCTTGAACGCCGTCTGGATGCTATTGTTTACCGCATGAAACTGGCTCCAACCGTATTCGCAGCCCGTCAGCTGGTGAACCACCAACATGTTCTGGTCAACGGTAAACGCGTTGATATCCCGTCATACGAAGTTAAAGATGGCGATGAAATCGAGCTACGTGAAAAAGCAAAACAGCTGCCAATGGTTATTCAGGCTGCTGATTCCGTCCATCGTGATGTTCCTGACTATATGGAAGTCGATGACAAAGCCCGCAAAGGTAAATTCATTCGCGCCCCAAAACTGGAAGACGTACCATACGCCGCCCAGATGGAACCGAACCTCGTGATCGAATTCTATTCTCGTTAATCCGGGATTTTAAAGATCAAAGAAAAAGGCTGCTCTAGAGCAGCCTTTTTTGCATTTGTTATCCTATATAAGCTATGACAGTCTTTTGTGCTCTTAACCGGCAATCGCCCGATCAACAATCTGGCTGACATTACGCAGGACATGTTCCTGATTGAAAATCTGTTTGAGTTCATCCGCATCTATATAGCCCATGACTTCGTCATCAGCGCGGAGCATATCTATAAAGGCGCCTTCCCCATCCCAGACTTTCATGGCATTCCGTTGAACTATTCGGTAAGCGTCTTCGCGGGCGACACCGACCTGAGTCAGTTTCAGCAATACAGATTGGGAAAAGACCAACCCTTGCAGAATATCGAGGTTCTCTTGCATGCGCTCCGGATAAACCAGCAGGTTCTTAATTATACCCGTCATACGGACCAGCGCAAAATCAAGCGTGATGGTCGCCTGCGGGGCGATAAAGCGCTCGACCGAGCTATGTGACATATCACGTTCATGCCACAGGGTCATATTCTCAAGCGCCGGCAGGATAGAGGAGCGTATAACACGCGCCAGACCGGTCAGATTTTCGCTGAGGATCGGGTTCCGTTTATGCGGCATGGCGCTGGAGCCCTTTTGTCCGGCATGGAAAAACTCGGCCGCCTCGCGTACTTCGGTACGCTGTAGATGGCGGATTTCGGTAGCCAGATTTTCAATCGAGCTTGCGATCACCGCCAGTGTTGCAAAATACATCGCATGGCGGTCACGGGCGATAATCTGGGTCGATACCGGCTCTACCGTTAAACCCAGCTTGTCAGCGACATAGGCTTCTACCCTTGGGTCTACAGTGGCAAAGGTGCCGACCGCGCCTGATATTGCGCAGGTTGCGATATCATCCCGCGCCTGTTCCAGCCGTCTGCGGTGACGTTTGAAAACAGCATAATGACCGGCCATTTTAAGACCAAAACTGGTAGGTTCGGCATGGATACCATGACTGCGGCCAATACAGGGCGTCATTTTATAGGTTTCCGCCTTTTCCTTCAGCGCGTCCATCAAGCCATCAATACCCTTTAACATGATATCGGCAGCATCACGCAACATAATGCTAAGTGACGTATCCAGCGCATCAGATGACGTCATCCCCTGATGCAGATAGCGGCCATTGGGACCGATATGTTCGGCAACCGAGGTTAAAAAGGCAATGGTGTCATGACGGACTTCGGCGTCAATTTCTTCAATTCGTTGAATATCAAATCCGGCTTTTTCGCTAATATCACGGGCGGCTTCTTTGGGGATGATGCCAATTTCGGCCATTGCCTCGGCGGCGGCAACTTCGACATTGACCATGGTCTGGAACCGGTTTTCGTCCTGCCAGATCCGGCCCATTTCTTCGCGCGTATATCTTGGATGATGTGTCATTTTAAAATTGATCTCTTTGTTTTCTTCTTTTGTTTTTTCTTTTGCTTTTTATCGGCAATTTCAAGCACCCAGTCCTTGACGGTCATTTCACCCAGCTCGTGCTCCAAAGCAACATCAATAAGCTGCATCATTTCCTGAACTTTTTGCTCGCTCTGCGCTCTGGACGCTATAAAGCCCCTATCTGTATTCGCCGAACGGATAGAGACCAGAACATCAGACATCTTGACTTGATCATAAGGGCAACCCGGCACCAGATGATACGGTTTATCACGATCCTCAAAGACGATTTTTTCAGATTTCAATGTATCGACCGTCTTATCAATCAAACGAATAGGTAATTTCAGGACCTCGGCCATATCCTCAATCGTATAGGGTTTTGCATCCGTATAAAATCCAAGTCCCACCCGACTGATAATGCTCAGCGCCAATCGTTCGCGCATTTGATTGCTCATTGAAATATGACCGCGGGTGATCAAAACATTGCTGGGGTTTTGAATGTAATAGGCCAGACTAGCCCCAATCAAAACCACAAGCCAGCCACTGTACAGCCAGATCATAAAGATCACCAGCGTTGCAAAGGCCGAATAAATTGCCGAATATTTGGCCGATCCTACCACCAATGCCGCAAAGGCAAAACCAAGCGCCTTCCACATAATCGCTGTCACCGCCCCTGCTGTAAGTGCCGGTAACGGCTTGACCCGCGTATTGGGCATGAAAATATAGATAAAGGCAAACGCCATGGCCAACATCGCATACGGCACAACCAGCATAATGGTTTCAGCCACCGCGCCAATCAGTTCAATATTCGTTAATTGAGTAAATAACTCAGCATTGCTGATTGAAGCTGTCAGCCCGACAGAGATGAAAATCAACAACGGGCCAATCAAAAGAACGCTTAGATAATCACTGAACCGTGCCGCAAAGCGCCGGGCCTCTGTCACATTCCAGGTATAGTTAAAGGCCCGTTCGATTTTGGTCATCAAAGCGATAACTGTATAAAGCAAAAAGGCGAGACCAAAAACACCAAGCACACCGACTTTGACATTATCGACAAAATCGATGACCTGATCGACAAGGTCATAACGCTCATCCCCCAGCGGATATAAAAGATTTAACAGGAAAGGTTCAATTTGATTATGAACACCAAAGCCCTTCAGAACGGAAAAAGAAATCGCCAGCAGCGGGACCATCGAAAGCAATGTTGTATAGACCAGACTCATCGCCCGCATATTAAGCTGACCATCGCTAAGGTCACGCAAAACAGCGGTAATAATACGGATAACTTTTATGGCATTACGTGTCGGCCATGAGAAATGGCGGATATCTCCGCGGTAAATCAGGCCCTCAAAGAACCTGTTTTTCCAATATATTATACGTTCTAAAGGATTAGAGGGCATGGTCACATCCGGGCAATTATTCTATCTTTACGATCATAGCATTACCCAAAAAGAACACAAGCGCCGATCCGGTTAAAAGCCGTCAAAGAGCTTCTTGATCTGATCCACATTTTCCTTGATCTGGTCTTTGTCGGTATCAAAGCTGTCTTCCAAAGTTTTGCCCGCCTCTTTAAGGTTTTTCAATTTCTGTTCTGCCGCTTTCGGGTCTTTCAGAACATCGCTGATAACACTTTTCAGATCAGGGCGAACTTTGGGATCGGACCATGATCCGGTAATGTTAAAGGGCATATCGATACCGGCCGTGAGTGATTTTTCGCTTTGGGCGGCTGGCAGTAATTTGGTAACCAGACGATAATTCAGCGTCTTATTGGGGATATTGACACTGCCCGATCCACTGGCCTCGACCAGCGGGCCAATCAAGCGGAAATCAGAATTGCGTGCGATCCCGTTATTGATATCAAACTGTCCGCCCATTTCAACAAATTTGGTACTCCCATAGCTTTCATCAACCGTTGACAAGCGCCGTTGAAAAGATTTCGTCCAGTCGACCAGGTTAACGCCTTCAATGTTACCATCGCGGAACATAATATCAGCGACACCGCCAAGCGTTTTGGTCATATCGGCCATGGAACGACCTGTTGCTGACAGGTTCATATTACCGCTCATTGTACCTGTCAGGTTTTTGTAATCGGCAAAATAGGTCAAAAACGATTTTGCGTTGATACCTGCCATTTTGGCATTAATTTTAACCGCGGGCGTATTACCGGCGGCATTAATTCTAACCGACTTGCTTACAGTCCCTTCAAAAGCTCTCGTTTCCGAGACATTCAAATCCAGCACGCTATTATTCAGCTTTAACTGGATCGTATTGCCGCCAAAATCCATACCGTCATATTGGTAACCACCAACAGTCGCGCTAAGATCTGCATTCACCATCTGTAATGCACTAAAATCAATTGGTGTTGTATCCCAGTTGGCATTGGCATTCTGCTTACCTTCTGACTTGGCCTTCGATCCCGTAGCTTTGGCCTTGGATTTTTTGGTATCAACGAAATGATCAAGGTTCAAGCGTTCGGCTTGATAACTGCCGCCAATAAAAGGCTTTGCTCCGCCAAGGTCAAAACGTCCCTGACCGGTTACATTCAAGACATCGGAGTTCAGCTTAAGATCGCTGTAAACCGCTTTATCTGTGCCCAGTTGACCATTGAACGCTGCTGTAAAAGATTGAAGCGGATAATCCTGCGCCTCAGCATCAGCATTAACCAATTGCATTAAATCCGCAAGCGACTTGACGACAATTTCAAAAGCGCCCTCCAGCAGTGTTTCTGCCGCAGGCGTGTAACGCCCTTCAAATTTAAGCGTGGTGCCCGCAATGCTGGCTTCCAGACGTGCCGGTGTGGCGGTTTCATTTGTGATGGCAGCCAGACTTCCCAGATGAGCCTCCATCTGCAATTCTGCACCGCGGATCATCAGATTACCCTTAACGTCAACGCTAGACTGTAGATTGGGCAAAGTAATCGTCAGGTCAACATCTTCAATTCGCTCCTGTAGCCCACTGGCCCCATCATTATAAATCAACGTGCCGTCATTAATAACAAAATCACTGAATGAAATGCTGATATCGCTGCCACTTTTCTGCGCGGATGCGTCTGTAGCAGATGGCGTAGAGTCAGTTTGTTGTTGCGCCTTAGTTGAAGTCTGGGATTTAAACAGCCAGTTTCCCTGACCTTGAGCATTTTTCTGCATCCGGATCAAGGGCGCGTTCAGAACAAAGCGTTTGATTTCAACCTGCCTTTGCAACAACGGTGCCAAGGCCAGAACAACATCAACATTATCAATCTGGATCATATTGTCATTGCCGGCCCATTGCGCATTGGAAAGCGAGACATTATCAAGCGTTAAGCCCAGATTTGGAAAAACGCTAACGCTGACATCACTGTAATCAAGCGTTCTACCTGTTTGTTGTAAAACAGTTTTTTGCACTTCAGATTTGATACGTTCTTCGGGAATGAAGAAAACAAGAACGGCTGCAACAAAGACAACCAGTACAACAAGAAATGCTAGAATTTTAAAAAGTAATTTCATTATGCCTCACAGATTAAATCGGTTCGTCCGAGTATAGACGAAGCTGTTAATTTGGCAAACATATGAAAGCGGATACGGTTCCGATTTGTAAAATAAAATCAGTGATAAAAACGTGATTTAGCGCGGCGGATTTTTGGCGAGTTTGATGTCAGGCTCGGGCGTTTTTCCCAAGCTTGTGTTGCTTTGCCATTTTTTGGCATCGCGGTTGCCGCAGAAACGGTCTGTACATTGGTTTTAGACATCTTATTCATGTATTTCTCCTACGACTAACGTCGTGATCATTATATAGAATATTGTTTCGAAGTAGCGATATGTGTAACATCAGCATGACATCAATGCAAACTCGTTCGGTAAAAGACAATGAAAACATATAATTACGAAGATTTCTCAACAGGCGACTCCTACGAATCAGGCCCCTATGCTGTTAGCGAAGCCGAAATTATTGAATTTGCTGAGAAATATGACCCTCAGCCTTTTCATACCGACCCGAAGGCTGCTGAAGATACGGTATTCAAAGGGCTGGCCGCCAGCGGATGGCACACCGCAGCCATGTCGATGAATTTACTGGTTCGCGCCCTGCCCCCGGTTGAAGGCGGCGGCATGATCGGCAAAGAAATCCTGAATATGAAATGGCAGCGTCCCGTTCGCCCGGGTGATGTCCTGCATTATAAATGCGAGATCACCGAAATGCGCCCGTCAAAATCAAAACCGGAAATCGGTATCATCCGCGGACACAGCACGACCTATAATCAAAATGGCGAAACGGTCCAGACACTTGAAGTCATCATGATGGCCCCGCGCCGTAATAAAGATTAGCCGGATTAGAAAATATCAAAATAATCCACGAGTGGAATATCAAACATACGAAACAGAATATCATGACTGCTTTCGTTGATGAAAAGCGTAAAACCGCAAGCGCTGCTGCCAGTTCCCACGGCAATCGCAAACAACGCCAGATAATAAAACCGGTCACGGCATAACCGTAAATTAAAATCCAGATCGATAAATCCTCATATGTCTGGCGGGATATCGCATCGCCAAGATGCAGAACAATAACCGGCAGTGTCAGGAGGGCAAAAATCAGCCCCGCCCAGTTAGACGCTGTAATCAGACGGGGAAAACCATCCATTTTATCCCGCAGCCGCGCAATACCGTACATGACCGCTATAAACAGCCCGAGAGACACCAGATTATTTAAAACCGCAACCATTGCCAGCGTAACAGAATCAGTCTCTTTTGCCCCCAGAGGCGGGATGTAATTTATCAGTATCACGCCCACCATGGTCAGCAACAGCGGGATCAACATTGATATCCATGCCGCGCGCGGCGATCCATCAAATCCGTCAACACCGGATCTAAGGAAAATCAAAGTTTCGCCAGCCGCTTTCAAATGGGGTCTGATCATGGTCTCGTTAATCCAGAATAGATTTAAAAATACGAACGCTTGAAGATAGTTTATTTACATCAGGTAACAGATTTTGCTTAATAGTCGGGTTACAAGTATTTATCCAGTAACGATTATCACCATAGGCCCGATCTGCCAGCACCAGTATTTCCTGACCTGCACTGAAATCTGCACCGGCATTCCGGCTATACGCCAAACCGGCTTTTTTACCACTGCGCAGATGTCTGTCATTACGCTTATAAACGTTAGTCACCGTCACGGTTGCGTATAATGTCTGACTGATATCTGCCGGACGGATCCTGTCAAAATCACGGCGTTTGGCCGGACGAATATCCTTGATAACCGCTTTGAAAATAGCAGGCTTTTGATCAAAATAAGCTCTGTTATAGTCCGGCACACTGCACCCTGTCTCTGCCAGCGCCCCATTGGACAGGATTATGCCACCGACAAGCAGTATAAAAAATGCGATTTTCTGCATTACATCAATCCCAATGATTTAAAACTGGTATAACCCTTTTGCGCGATAATCAAATGATCATGAACAACAACGTCAAGCGCAGTCGCCGCTTTGATAATCTCTTCGGTCATTTCTATATCTGATGTACTGGGCTCGGCATCACCGCTTGGGTGGTTATGAACCAGAATAATAGCCGTGGCCCCCAGTTCAAGCGCCCGTTTAACAATTTCACGGGGATAGACGGGGGTATGGTCAACTGTACCTGTCTGCTGCACCTCATCTGAAATCAGTTCGTTCCGGCGGTTTAGAAACAAGGTGCGGAAATGTTCGCGCTTTTCATAGGCCATCGAAAGATGAAGATAATCCAGCAAAGCTTGCCAGGATGACAACACCGGCCGCTCTGCAACTTGTTCTTTTAACATCATCCGTGCGGCACATTGCACCGTTTTAAGTAGCACCGCCGTATTATCGCTGATGCCTTTGATTTTATTCAATTCATGAAGTTCGGCTGACATGACCCGCCCGAAGCTACCGAAAGTACTGATCAGCGTTTTGGCAAGCGGTTTGACATCCCGGCGCGGCAATGCAGAAAACAATAGCAGCTCTAAAAGTTCATAATCGGCTATGCCCTCTGGTCCGGCTTTGGCAAAACGGGCGCGCAGACGGTCGCGGTGACCGTGATGATGCAATATTTCTTTTGTCTCTGCGCCCGAATTAGCCATGTTAAGCCTTGTACGGTGGACAAGTGTAGCCTTTGGGCGACAGGGTGAAAATCTCGAACCCGTCAGCCGTTACAGCCAAAGAATGTTCAAACTGGGCCGAAAGTGATTTATCACGGGTAACCGCTGTCCAGTCATCGCTCAGAATTTTAACCGGATATTTTCCGGCATTGATCATAGGTTCAATGGTAAAAAACATCCCCTCTTCCAATATCGTGCCTGTACCGGCATCGCCGTAATGCAAAATTGACGGTGGGCAATGAAAAATCTTACCAATGCCGTGACCGCAAAAATCGCGCACGACAGAAAAACGCTTACTTTCAGCATGCTCTTGAATCGCGTGGCCGATATCACCCAGTGTCGCGCCAGGGCGGACAACTTCAATGCCGCGCATCAGGCAGTCATAGGTCGTTTCTACCAGCAGTTTTGCCTTGGTCGGGATACGGTCACCACAATAAAACATCCGGCTGGTATCCCCGTGCCAGCCATCAACAATGACGGTCACATCAATATTCAGGATATCGCCGTCTTTGAGAATTTTATCACCTGGAATACCGTGACAAACGACATGGTTCAGTGAAATGCAGGTCGCCTTTGGGAAACCTTTATAATTCAGTGGTGCAGGTATCGCGCCATGATCTTCGATAAATTTGTGCATTTTGGCATCAAGCTCACCCGTCGTCACACCGGGTTCGACAAATCCGGTGATATAATCAAGCGTCTCTGCTGCAAGCTTACCGGCGATACGCATGCCTTCGAACCCGGCTGCATCATGCAAGGGAATGCTGGGATCGCTTTGGGCCGCGGCATAGGCGTATTGTTCATCCATCTTATAAATCCTTATTATTTTGCTTTATTCTTCTTCCTAACATGGCTATTTTAAAGAAAAAAAACAAGAAAAAACCGCGATGGGACGCTGACGCCATGACCAAAACCTCTTATACTGCCGCAATTATAGTGATCGGTAATGAAATCCTTTCCGGACGGACCAAGGATCTAAACCTTGGCTGGCTGGGGGAGCAATTAAACCTTCGCGGTATCCGTGTCAAAGAAGCCCGCTTTATCGCCGATGACGAGGCCGCTATCATTGATACTGTTAACGACCTTCGCACCAAACACAGCTATGTCTTTACCACAGGCGGAATCGGCCCGACGCATGATGACATCACAGCAAGCTGTATCGCCAAGGCCTTTGAGCGTCCCTTCGAAGAAAACCCCGAAGCACGGGCACTACTACAAGAATATTACGGCGACCGTTTGAATGAAGCCCGCCTGCGTATGGCCAAACTGCCCAAGGGGGCCGAATTGATCAGCAATCCTGTCAGCGCTGCGCCCGGCATTAAAATTGATAATGTCTATGTCATGGCCGGCATCCCTAAAATTATGCAAGCAATGTTTCATAGCGTTGCTGATACCCTTATTGGTGGTCAGGTCGTTCAATCCATCGCCATCGATTGCCATTTTGGCGAAGGCGATATTGCGCCCGGTCTGACCAAAATCCAGAGCCGCCACCCCGATGTCGAAATCGGCAGTTATCCGGCCTGCAAACCCGGTGATATAGCGGTCAGCATTATTCTACGCCACAGCGATGCCCCTCTTCTGAAAGCAGTCGCAGGCGAGGTTCAGAACATGCTGGACGATCTGGAAAATAAAAAAACCGTAACATCAGGATGCTAAAAGGATAGCTCACAAAATGACAATGACTAAAGATGTCGTAGAGACACCGGATAATGAAAGCGAAATTGAAAAAGACCCCCAGCAACTCCGCTGGGAAGCTCTGTTTCGTGGTGCCGCCCTTACCAGCACCACACAAAAACTGTTTAACTATGTCCGGCTTGCCGATCAAAAAGCACAAGGCATGATCATCGTCAATTCAGTGATCATTCCCGTTGCCTTTGGCTGGGTTAATAAAGCTGATTTTCATGCTGGCGCCATCATCAGCATTTTAACGGCTGTCGTCAGTATTTTTATTTCTATCATCTGTATATATCCAAAGCGCCGCACCGGTAAAAAGCCGGATGGCACGCGCAATCTTCTGCATTTCAGTGATATCGGCTATCTAAAGGAAGACGCCTATTTGCAAGCCGTTAATCCGATTGTGAATGATCCAAAGCAACTGACCGTCGCCATTCTGAAAGACATCCATGATGTCAGCCGCCGTATTTTACGCCCCAAATTTTTCTGGCTTAAATTATCTTATATCATTTTCTTTTGCGGCAATCTGATTGCCGTATCGGTCATATTATATAGCCTGATTGCCTCGGTCTGATTCCTTATCCCTTTCTACCGCGACGGAACAAACCGCCCAAGCAGCCGTTTGAACCTGTAGAAGGAGAAGGTCATTGGAAGAAATTCATCGGCAGATTATTATTATATCCTCACAGATTGTAGAGCTCGCAGGTATTGCGGCAATATTTATCGGCATTATCATGGCCTTTACTCTGTTTTTGCGTAACTATCACAGTGACAATGATCCCTATCACATCTTACGCGTCAATCTAGGGCGTGGTATTCTGGTCGGGCTGGAGCTTTTGGTCGCCGCTGACATTATCTGGACCGTAGGGGTTGAACCAACCCTAAGAAATGTGGCCGTGCTGGCCATCATTATCCTGTTGCGCACCTTCCTGAGCATGACCCTGTCAATGGAAGTCAATAACTGGCTACCTTGGGAACGCGGACATAAAAAAGTGAAAAAGTAAGAAGCCGGTTCATCCTTGCCTGAACCAATCTGTTTGTGGCCATTTTTATCATGATTGATTTTGACGAATCAGGATCGGAGGAAATTTTGTTTCCTCTAAACATCGGGCATAGAAGATGACCAAATCTATCCTGCAGGTCAGGCTTGCTGGCGTTGGTCGGATAGATAGCTGGTTTCTATAGAAAAAGTAAGTGGTGGCCCCACCCGGACTTGAACCGGGACGTCTCAAGGACTCACGATTTTAAGTCGTGTGCGTCTACCAATTCCGCCATGGGGCCACTGGTCTTACGAGACTTTGTATGTTTTACAGCTTTTATAAAAAAATGACAATAAAAAACCCGCAGTCCTGATTAAACAGGATCTACGGGCTCGGCGTTACAGATGCACCGTAACTAACAAAAGAAAAACCTATAAGTTCCCAACCCTTTTAATTGACATAACCTAAACATTGTAATAATATACGGCTATGAAAAAAGTTTCCTACAAGTTTGATTTAAAACAAGCCATCGACGAATTTCGGAAAGATTTCCCTGAGGGGCGTGAGAATATTGTTTTTATCGATCTCTCCGCCATGAATTTCTGGAACCGCCGAAAGCTGATCGACTACGCTACTAAAGAAGCACTCAAAACCACCGGAAAATCCAAAAAAGCCCGCAAGGAATTCAACAAAACAGTCAAACGCGGCATACGGGGTAAAAAAGCCGCGCCAAAATGCTTTTCCTATGATCGTTTCGATGCCGACCAGGCCGCGATTGTCGTTCCGCTAAATCCCGCAACTCCAACATATAAGGTCGAGACGTTCTTCGGTATGTTTGATCTCATCGTTCATTCTGCCTGTACTCAACCAACCGAAACACTGTGCGATCAAATTCATCACTTCATATTTGATCATGAAGTAGCCCATGCCCTCGGCGCTCAATTTGACCGCAATGGCGACCTTTCGACCCAACACTTGGACGAAAGTATTGCCGATGCTTATGCCGCGCTCCGCCATGTCCAGCGTTACGGCGAGAATACAGGCATTATCGATATGGTGCGGGACTGCCGGATCACAGGTGCCTTAATGGGCGATCTTGAACATTATTCATCTCCGGCGCTTGACGCTGCGGCCAGCTGGCTTTGCGAAAATGACGTCACCCAAATGCCCCCGGCAGCGCTGATGGTCGCCGCCACTGAAATAAGCCAAAATGTCTGCACCTCATTAAATATCCATGCATTAGTAGAAGAAGCTAAGATCGAAGGCCTTTCTATTGTAGACTTCATCAACAATTTCGATTTGATAAATTTATGTATCGAAGACACTGGCAAAAAAACGCAGCACAAAGAGGTCTTCGATCTTTGTCAAAACTGGTTTAAAGCCATAAAGGCCTACGGACTGACGGATAAAAACAAATGCCTTGAGGAGAAATCCCGCCCGTGGATCCTATCAGCCTCCAAAGAGGCACCCGGCCATAAAAACGCGCCACGCCAACCGCGTCAAAAGGCACTTTCTCTTTAATTCTGCTACCCCTTTCCAAATGCGGTAAAACGCGCCATATTATTTACATGAGCGAAACATCTAACAGCAATACATCCGGCCTTACCGGACCCGAAGTTATCGCCGGTCTGGTCAAAACCCTGCCCGGTAGCCCTGGCGTGTACCGGATGGTCAATCAGGATGGTGATGTTCTGTATGTCGGCAAGGCGCGTAATCTAAAGAAAAGGGTAACCGCCTATACCCGTCTGGATAAACACGCGGTGCGTATTCAGCGAATGATCGTCGAAACAGCAAGCATGGAGTTTATCACCACCCATACCGAGGCCGAAGCCCTGCTGCTGGAAGCCGAGCTGATCAAAAAACTTAAACCGCGTTATAACATCCTGCTGCGGGATGATAAAAGCTTTCCCTATATCTGGGTAACCACCGATCACGGTTTTCCGCAAGTTCTAAAGCATCGCGGCAACCGTAAAGACAAGGGTCGTTTTTACGGGCCTTTTGCCTCGGTTCATGCCGTCAATAGCACGTTGGCGATTTTGCAAAAGGCTTTTATGCTGCGCAATTGCTCGGATTCCATATTTGCCCAGCGCACCCGCCCTTGCCTGCAATACCAGATCAAACGCTGCACCGCACCCTGCGTTGATAAAGTGTCCAAAGAAGACTACGCCCGGCAAGTGCATCAGGCATTGGAATTCCTGTCCGGCAAAAGCCGCGCAATTCAGGAAGAATTTGTCACAGAAATGGAGCGTGCCAGCGCAAATCTTGATTTCGAAGAAGCGGCAAAATACCGCGATCGTATCCGCGCCTTAACCAGCGTGCAGTCTGAAATGGGTATTACCAGCGGTGATGTCGGTAACGCTGATGTTATGGCTGTCTACAAGGATGGCGGCACCAGCTGCATTCAGGTCTTTTTCTATCGCGGTGGGCAGAGCTTCGGCAACCGTGCCTATTTTCCGCGGCATGAGAAAAATGCCGATCCGGCAGAAATTCTCTCCGCCTTTATTGGCCAGTTTTATACAAACAAGCCGATACCCAAAGACATCTATCTTAACATTGCACCGGATGAACTGAACATCCTGACCGAGGCGCTAAGCAATTATGCGAAAACGCCGGTACAATTTCACATTCCCAAGCGCGGAAAAAAACGTCAACTGATCGAACATGTCGAGGAAAATGCCCGCCAGGCCCATAAGCGAAAGCTCAGCGGGACAATGGCCCAGACCCGACTGATGGAAGAAACCGCCGAGATATTTGACCTTAATAAAACGCCCCAACGTATTGAAATATACGATAACAGCCACATCCAAGGATCGCATTCAATCGGTGCTATGGTTGTCGCGACACCCGAAGGCTTTGCCAAGAACCACTATCGGAAATTCAATATTCGGGACAGCGATATAACAGGCGATGATTACGGTATGATGCGCGAAGTCTTTCGCCGCCGTTTTTACCGCGCCCTTAAAGAAGACCCTGACCGGACAAAAAACACATGGCCTGATCTTGTCTTCATAGATGGCGGGCAAGGCCAATTGAATATTGTCGAACAAACGCTAAAGGAAATCGGCATTGAAGATATTCCCCTTGTCGCCGTTGCCAAAGGCCCTGATCGCAATGCCGGACGGGAACGGTTTTTTATTCCGGGCCGGCCGGTTTTTACCCTGCCGGTTAATGATCCGGTGATGTATTTTATCCAGCGGCTCCGTGATGAAGCCCACCGCTTTGCCATTGGATCGCATAGAATCCGGCGTAGCAAGGATACCTTGAAATCCGAACTCGACAATATCAAGGGAATCGGAGCGGCGCGTAAAAAGGCTCTGCTGACCCATTTTGGCTCTACCCGTGAAATCATGCAGGCCGGAATCAGTGATTTAACCAAGGTCGAAGGTATTTCTGAAGCTTTGGCACAAATAATCTATGACAGATTTCATGATGAATGATAAGTATGGACTAGTTTTAACACAGACCGGATAAACATAATGATTACCAACATCGCCAATCTTTTGACCCTGTTTCGTATCCTGATCATTCCGGTGCTTGTGGCTCTGTTTTTTATACCGGGGCCTATCGCAACCTGGTCAGCTGTGGTTCTCTTTGTGGTCGCGGCGATTACAGATTTCTTTGACGGCTATTTTGCCCGCGCCCTTAATCAGGTATCTGCTTTTGGTAAATTTCTTGACCCTATCGCTGACAAGTTAATTGTTACAGTCACCCTGTTTCTGCTGGTCGCTTTTGATCGTCTGGAAGGTTTATGGATTATTCCGGCATTAATCATTCTCATCCGTGAAGTTCTGATTGCCGGTCTGCGTGAATTCCTTGGCCCTTACAAAGTGACCGTACCGGTTTCAAAAACTGCAAAATGGAAAACCACCGTACAGCTTTTTGCGATCGGCTTTTTAATTGCCGGAGATCACGGCCCCGATCTTATCCCCTACTCTGTTGAAATTGGCCATTATGGATTGCTAATCGCCATGATCCTGACCGTGATATCCGGTTGGGGATATTTGAAAGTCGGCTTTAAAACCATTCAGGAACTCGACCAACCAGCCGGTACGCCTTAAACCGGTTCATGCATAACAGTGTCACGCTTTTCAACAAGCGTGCGCTGCCGGCGGCGGGCACGGGATTCAGAATAAATCAAATATATGCCCAACACCGCCAGCATACAGGCACCGGTTACGACTTCAAAGCTGGGCACTTCTTCAAAAATGATATAGCCCAGAATAGCGCCCCAAATCATCTGCGTATAATGGAACGGCGCGACAACAGCAGCCGAGCTTGCATACTGAAACCCTTTACCAAAAAAGACCCCCGCAGACCCTGCCGTGATACCGGACAATATAAACAGGCCGAGCGACGCCATATCTTGTGGAAATGTGAAACCGTAATACAGGCTCAGCGGTAAAGAAACCATCGCAATGACCACCGGCCCGTTAATGCCAACCAAAAGCGGCTTTTCTTCCTTCAGATGGCTACGCACCAAAACAGAAGCCAGCGATAAAAACATCGCCCCGCCAAAAGCCGACAAAGCACCGATATTAAACAATTCAGTCCCCGGGCGGCACATATACAGTATAACCAGAAAGCCTGCGATAATCGTAAAGACCTGTGGGCGTGACAACTTATCTTTTAAAAATATCCATGAAGCGACTGAAATAATCATCGGCGTTGTAAATACAACGGCATAAAACTCGGTCATTTCGATCTGGGTCAGGGCAAACAGCGTGCAAAAAACAACACAGGTCATCGCAAGACCCCGCCAGAAATGCCAACCCCAGATTTTAGTAGCAAAAGCAGATTTGCCTTCGGTTATTAAACCGTAACCAATCAGAATGGGACAAACAAAAAAGGCCGTCCAGAACAGCGTTTGCGGTACCGAGTAACTCAGAGCCAAAAGCTTGATCAGGGCATCATTGAACGAGAATAACCCAAAGCCCAGAATAACAAAGCCGATGGCTTTAAGATTTTGTATCGTATCTGACATAGCGTCTTAGCTTTCTATTATTGTTGTAATCATACCAGAACAACCCGCAGCCTAAAGCGACCAAAGCAATCGAACCGCCAATGACCCGCATTGAGGGCAATTCCGCAAATACAATATAGCCGATCAATACACCATAGGCCATTTGTGAATAATGAAACGGTGCCAAAATCACTGAATGGCTCGCGATCTGGAAGGCCCGAGACAAAAACACACTTCCTGACAGCATCAACGCACCGGTCATTGCAAAAAACGGTAAGCCTGCAATAACGGTGGCGTCTATCTTTGGCACGGCAAAAGGTAAGATCAGTACGAAGACTACCAGACTATTAAAGCCGCTAATAACAACGGGACGCTCGCTTCTGAGGTATTTTCGGATATATATCATATTAAACCCGACCCCCAGCCCCGCTGCCAGAGCACAGAACAGCCCCAAATCCATGTTCATTTTACCATCCGGCATAAAGACATAGGCAATAACGGCAAAACCAAGAAGAACGATCGCACTACGGATAGGATTTATTTTTTCCTTCATCATCACCACGGAAAAAACAACGACCCAAAGAGGTGCTGTAAATATCATCATATAGAATTCAGATAAACTGGTATTACCGAGAGCATAGGTTATAAAAAAGGCAAACACACATCCCAAACACCCTCGAAACAGATGGTATTTTGTCTTGTCAGTCTTAAAATAGGCTCGTCCGTTTCGACAAAGCCCGTAAATACCTACAAAAAGAAGAACAAAAAAACTATTCAGGCTTAGAATTACAATGATGTCATAATTTTGCTGCACCAAATATTTCATTGTCGCATCACTGCCTGAGTAAAACAGATAGCAGATCAGGATAATGATAATCGCTTTTAAGTCTTGCCGGTCTATATCTTCTCTTAAATGCATCAGGGCTGCGGCTTTCTGTTTAGAATGTTTTCAGGGCCAAAGGAATCCGGCAGTAAGTCACCTATTGTATACTGCTTAACAATTATGCCATTTGATCCAAAGCAATAAATACCTGTGCTATCATCTGCAAATTCACGGATTCGCTGACGGCAATCGCCACATGGGGTGACCGGATCATCTGCCGGCCCGACAATAAAGATATCACGAATTTTTTGGCCACCCTGCACAATCATATGGCTGATCGCGCCAGCCTCTGCACACATGCTTTTAAAATGGGCAACTTCAGTGTTACAGCCTAGGCTTTTATGCCCCAAGTCATCTATCAAAACAACACCGACAGGATGGGCGGAATACGGGCAATAAGCCCGATCACGTGCCTGTTTTGCCTCTGTATAGAACAGGGAAATATCCTCTTTTGAATATGCACTCATGCCTCTACCCTTTCCTGAACGACAACATTAGATTTAACCGGTTTATCGCTGATTTTAATCGTTTTTCTAATTTCATTTGCCGCCTTGTCAGCGGCCTCCCGAGTCTGGGCATGCACAACGGCAAGCGGCTTTGCATTCGGTCCGACCGCTTCACCGATCTGCACAATATCAGTCAACCCGACGGCATGATCAATCTCATCACTGGATTTCCGCCTGCCGCCACCAAGCTCGACAATCGTAATACCTATATCACGGGCATCCATCCCTGTGACATATCCTGCCTGTTCGGCATAAACTTCTAGCTGGATGGCTGCTTTCTTTAGATACTGGTCCGGATTTTCAACAAAATCATCCGGCCCGCCCAGAACACTGACCATTTTTTGGAAGCGTTCTGCAGCCTGCCCGTTATCAAGACAGGTTTGAATCTTCTCTCTGGCTTCAGAAACCGTCGCGGAAATCCCGCCCAGTACCAGTAGTTCAGCGCATAATTCAACCGTCACCGTTTCAAGGCGCGGATCACGTTTATGTCCGGTTAGAAAATCAACCGATTCCTGCACTTCTACAGCATTACCGGCTGTACGACCCAGCACCTGATTCATATCCGTCATCAAGGCCACCGTCGGCAATCCGGCACCATTAGCAACCGATACAATGCTTTCGGCTAGCGCCTTGGCATCTTTGTAGTCCTTCATAAAGGCACCGCTGCCGAATTTAACATCCATCACCAGACCATCAAGGCCGCCAGCCAGCTTCTTCGCCAGAATGGAGGCCGTAATCAGGTCAATAGATTCAACAGTCGCCGTCACATCCCGAATAGAATACATAATCCGATCCGCAGGGGCAAGGTCTTTGGTCGCCCCGATAATAGCGCAGCCGCAATGCTGTATGGCTTTTTCGAGCATATCCAGATCCGGCTGCGATACATAACCCGGAATAGAATCCATTTTATCAAGCGTTCCCCCCGTATGGCCAAGACCGCGGCCAGACAGCATAGGGACAAAACCACCGCAAGCTGCTATCACTGGCGCCAGAATAAGGCTGACCTTGTCCCCGATCCCGCCGGTCGAATGTTTATCCAGAACCGGGCCCGGCAGATCCAAATGCGACCAATCCAGCACCCTGCCTGACTGTGCCATCGCCAAAGTCAGCCCGACGCGTTCATCCATTTCCATACCATTGAGCAGAACAGCCATACAAAAAGCCGCTACCTGACTTTCACTGACCTCCCCTGACGGCACGCCACCGACAAAGGACTGTATCTCGTCGGAGGTTAGCTTCAGGTGGTCACGTTTTTTACGAATAATTTCTTGAGACAGCATATAAAAAATTCCTATTTAACTTTGCAAGATAGTTGATCTCATATACATTCTTATAGAGTGTCATAGATCTTGGATAGAGTTTACCTATGAAAACAAAAGTTGGAAACACCTTAGAAAAAATAGAAGGCAAAGTCAGTCTGGCTCTGCAACGTTTTTTCCGTCGGGAATCCACTGGTGGGCTTTTCTTAATGGGCGCGGCTTTTCTTGCTATTATTGCTGCGAACTCTACATTTGCCGGGCTTTACGACCATTTTCTGCATATGGAAATCGGCTTTGATATTGGTGATTTCTCCCTTAGAAAAAGCAGCCTGCACTGGATTAACGATGGCCTGATGGCGATTTTCTTTTTTCTGATCGGCCTTGAAGTCAAACGTGAATTTGTACGGGGCGAACTGTCAGACCGGTCCCGTGCAATTCTGCCCGGCGTTGCGGCCATCGGCGGTATGGCCGTACCAGCGCTGGTTTTTGTCGCCCTTAATTTTAATAATGAAGTCCATATCCATGGCTGGGCTATTCCGGCGGCAACCGATATTGCCTTTGCCCTTGGCGTTCTGGCGCTGCTCGGCTCACGGGTGCCAGTGACTTTAAAAATCCTGCTGACAGCTATTGCTGTGATGGATGACATCGGCGCTGTGATTATTATCGCCTTGTTCTATACCAGCGACCTTTCGATGAACGCTGTTTATGGTGCGGCTTTCTGTATATTACTACTCTTTGCCCTGTTTTACCGCAAAAGCACGCGGACTTCGGCCTATATTCTGGTCGGAATGCTGTTATGGTTTGCGGTTTTAAAATCCGGCGTCCATGCGACATTGGCCGGTGTCGTCACCGCCCTCTTTATTCCATTGGATGCAAAAGATAAAGAAGGCCACGCCATAGCAGAAAAACTCGAACATCGTCTGCACCCTTGGGTCGCCTTTGCTATTATGCCGCTTTTTGCTTTTGCAAATGCGGGCATACCGTTAGACGGTCTTGATCGTGATATCCTGTTTTCAACCCTGACTATAGGTATCTTTGCCGGTCTGTTTATTGGCAAACAGCTCGGGATATTTTCAGCCATCTGGCTGGCAACAAAATTTGGTCTGGCGTCCAAACCTCATTCTGTAACCTGGCGGCAGCTTTACGGGTTATCGGTACTCTGCGGGATTGGTTTTACCATGAGTCTTTTCATCGGTAATCTTGCCTTCTCAAACCAGGAAATGGCTACGTCCGTACGGCTCGGTGTTATCTCGGGGTCTGTTGCCTCGGCCTTGCTTGGTACGCTCGTTCTTTTTTCCAAAAAGCCGCCAAAGCCTGCAAAGACCATTGACGAAGAAAAGACAATTGCAACAGAAGAAAAAAAGGAAAAAAATGTCTGAGAAAACTGCCGTTACAGTCGCATATGGAGATGGAATTGGCCCTGAGATCATGGCTCCGGTTCTGGAAATCATGGAAGCCGCAGGCGCCGCGCTTGATATAGAAACCATCACCATCGGCGAAAAAATGTTTGAAAAAGGCGTGATGAACGGCATTGACGAGGCGGCTTGGGAATCACTTTACCGGACCGGCGTTTTTCTGAAAGCCCCCATTACCACACCGCAAGGCGGCGGTTTCAAAAGCCTGAATGTCACAGTTCGCAAAACCATGGGCATGTTTGCCAATGTTCGCCCTTGTGTTTCCTATCATCCTTATGTTCAAACGACCCAGCCCAATATGGATATGGTGATCGTCCGCGAAAATGAAGAAGACCTGTATGCCGGCGTTGAATATCAGCCGACAGAAAATGTAGTCCAGTCTTTAAAACTGATTAGCCAGACTGGTTCAGAACGCATTATCCGCTACGCTTTTGAATATGCCCGTACCGCGGGACGTAAAAAAGTCAGCTGTATTTCCAAAGACAATATCATGAAAATGGCCGACGGGTTATTCCATGACACCTTTAAACGTATTGCCAAAGAATATCCGGATATTGAAAACAATCACTGGATTGTCGATATCGGTGCCGCCCGCGTTGCATCAAAACCGGAACTCTTTGATGTCATCGTCACCGAAAATCTTTATGGTGATATTATTTCCGATATTGCCGCCGAAGTTTCCGGTTCTGTCGGATTAGGCGGGTCTTCGAATATAGGCCTTCATGGTGCCATGTTTGAAGCCATCCATGGCAGCGCCCCTGATATTGCGGGTCAAGGCATCGCCAACCCCTCGGGACTGCTCCACGGGGCGATTTTGATGCTCCAGCATATCGGTCAGGCAGACCCTGCTGAAAAGATTCACAATGCCTGGCTGAAAACGCTGGAAGATGGCATTCATACGGGTGACATTTATAATGACAAGACCAGCACGCAAAAGGTCGGCACCAGTGACTTTGCCAAGGCCATTATTGAACGCCTAGGATCCAAGCCTGAAAAATTCAGCCCTATTTCTTATGGTGGTGCCGATGGACGAGCCTGCCAGATTGATCTGAAATCCATTTCTCTGCCCCCTGAATCACCACTCCGTAAACTTGTCGGGGTTGATATCTTCCTAAGATGGCGGGAAAGTAACGATGCCAACCAGCTCGGTGACGCACTGAAAGATACCGTGGCTCAGGATATGATTTTGGAGACGATCGCAACCAAGGGGCTTATGGTCTGGCCAAATGCGGTTAATGCCATCATGGATTCTGATTTCTGGTGCTGCCGGTTCAAAGCTGCACCCGGCGTTGATATGAACGCCGCCCATATCACAGCGCAGTTGAATAAACTGGCCGAACAGGGGTTTGAATTTGTCAAAACCGAAAACCTCTACGAAACCGAAGGCAACCGCGCCTATAGTCTGGCGCAGGGACAGTAATAAAATATGGCCTGGTTTTATCTTGGCATTGCCGCCATATTTGAAGTCTGTTTTGCGATCGGCACCAAATACAGTGATGGTTTTAGCCGGCCGCTACCTAGCTTTTTAACAGCAATTGCTGTTGTTACCGGAATATATTTTCTGGCGCTTGCCTTTAAAACATTGCCGGTATCTTTGGCCTATCCGGTCTGGACCGGACTGGGCGTTATCGGAACGGTTATCTTTGGCGCCTTATTATTTGGTGAATCCTTACATCCTTTAAAACTGCTTTGTATTGGTTTTATACTGGCAGGCATTATCGGTTTAAAGTTCTTGGATACATTGCAGTCCTGATAATAAAAAAGACAGCCCCGAAAGGCTGTCTTTTTTATACTATTCTCGCACACCATGGGTTTCCCCTGGCACAGGCGCCGAAAATATGGACAACAGGAGGAACCCCGTCCATGGCTCCGGCTAACATGCCGAAGGCTTTAAACCTTTAAAGATGCTCCGTTTTAGCCGAAGCGGCGTGTTATGTCAAGAAAGGTTTCGCATAAAATTAAAAAAAAAGAGCGAAATTACCGCTCTTTTTCTTATTTCTTTATTTATATTTCGGGTTATCAGGTTTTTTCCGATTTTTCGGCGGTTCTTGCCGGGGATTATTTGGTTTCAGGTTATTTTCAAATTCTGTCTGCAAGGATATCTCCGTAGAAAACGAAGTCTTGTTTGAATCTCGTAACTCATTCTTCAGATATTCACTTTCCTTTAGTTCAGGTTCGGAAGTCCGTTTCATACCTTTAAAAGCATTCCCGATCCGCGCAGCACCCTTCTTTAGCAGCCCATAGCCCGCACCAATAGCGGTACCAGCGGCACTTGTAGCCCCGATAACACCATAAAACAATGCCAAGGCAGTAGGAGCAGCCACATACGCTATGCCTAACCCCCCTCCTACTATACCACCTACAGCGCTGACAAAACTGCCAGCGCCTGCAGTGGTTGCCAGTCCGACTCCAATTGACCCGCAGGCATAAACAACTGCGCCCCAGCCTACAATGGCAACTGGAATTCCTAGCCCTAAACCAACAATACCGCCAGCAGCAAGTCCTTTTACAATTTCATTTTTCACCTGAAATATCCTTATGTTAAAATATATACAGCTTGTATAGCACCCCCTGTGATTATGTCAACAAAAAAGGGCGCGCGGGCTAGCTTATAGAGAAACAATAAGAAAAATTAAGGCGTTACCGTTCACGCAAAGCTGAACGTGCCGCTTTTTTGAACGGTTTAAGGATATAATCCATTACGGTTTTCTCACCGGTCAGGATATCGACCTGTGCTTTCATGCCAGGTTTAATCAGCAATTCATCACCATTATGATGAAGCGCTGTTTCGTCTGTCCGGACCCGAACCCTGTAATAGTCTTCCTGCTGATTGCCGCCGCCTTGCTGATTGGCGGTAATGGTATCGGCACTGATATTGAGAACTTCGCCTTCCAGACCGCCATAAATCGTATAATCATAGGCGGTAATCTTGACGACAGCTTTTTGCCCCTGAAAAAGAAAGGCAATATCAGATGGCCGAATTCTCGCTTCAACCATCAAGCTGTCATCCATGGGCACAACTTCCATAATTTCTTCACCAGGTTGGACAACGCCGCCTTCGGTCGAAAATTTAACATCGGTAACGATCCCGTTAACCGGCGATATGATCGTTGTCCGGTCACGCCGATCCTCAAGCGCCGAAAGCGTTTCTTTTAAAGCATTCATTTCAACAATCCGCTCTGCAAGCTCGCTTTGCGCTTCAGCTCTACGGGTTGAGTTATGTTCGGCTATTCTTTGTTCTACCTCGTTCACGGCCGATTTAGACCGTGGCAGCGCCAAACGTAAGCCATTCAATTCAGATTGACGTTCAGCGATAGAGCGTTCCAGCTGCAACAATTCCATTTCAGGCGCCGATCCCCGCTCGACCGCCGGGCGTAACATATCCATTTCCCGCTGACTAAGATTCAAGACTTTTTGTGTATCCGAAATCCGCCGCGTTAATTCTGCAACTTCCTGCTTTTTCTGATCGAGCTGCTGTTCCAGAATACCCAACTGATGCCTGGACTGGGCGATTTTGGCTGAGAAAGTTTCCCGTTCATTGGCAACCGATTGCGGGACACCCTTAACAACATCATCTGTAAATACAATCGTATCCAAACCTGCTGCTTCTGCCTCCAGACGCTGCACAATCGCCTTGGTCCCCAGATAACGCTTAAGATTTGAGCTAAGATCCGAGCTGGCCTGTATATTCCGAAGCCTCACAAGTGTCTGGCCTTTTTCAACCGTATCACCTTCGCGGACAAGAATTTTATCAATGATACCGCCTTCAAGATTTTGAATAACCTTGACTTCGCTAGAGGGGATGACCGTCCCCTCGCCGCGGGTGACTTCTTCAAGCGAGGCAAAATTGGCCCAGACAATAAAAACGATAAGAATAAAGAAAATCGAATACAGCAAAAAATGATCCCGCATATGAATACCTTCATATGGATCAAAGACATCATCGTCATATCTACGGGTGACGTCGAACTTTTTCAGATCAAAAGCGTCAAAAATCTTTTTACTCATGACGTTTCCGTTCCTTTGTCTTTATCGGTATCTTTGCCGGGTTTCAAAACATTACCCGCAGCACCCTTTGCCGGTCCTGACATTTTTGCCTTTTTCTCCATATTCGGATAATAACGACCCTGAAGTTTGTCCAACACAGCTTTACGGTCACCATAATCAATAATCGACCCTTTATCCATCAGGATCAAATTATCGACCAGCCCCAACACCGCACTGCGATGAGTAATCAACAACAGTGTTTTGCCTTCGATCAGCCTTTGTAGATGCAAATACAGACGGCGTTCCGATGCGGGATCAATTGAGGCTGTCGGTTCATCCATAATCAAAATCGGGGGATCATACAAAAGGGCCCGTGAAATGGCGATGGCTTGCCGCTGTCCACCTGACAGCATTTCACCGCGTTCTCCCACCGGTGTATCAAGGCCGGCTTCACTATCGTGAAGAAAATCCATCACCCCGGAAAGCTCGGCAGCACGGACAACGGCTGCTTCCGGCACCGTTTCATGCCCCAGAGTGATGTTATCACGTACAGACCCATAAAACAGATACGGGTTTTGCTGTACTACACCGATATTACGGCGTAAATCTGCCGGATCAATTTGCCGGACATCCGTACCATCGATTTGAACAGAGCCTTCATCGGGCTGGTATAGGTTCAAAAGCAAACGTTCAATGGTCGTCTTGCCTGAACCAACCGCACCGATAATACCGACATGCTGACCTGCATTAATCTCGAAATTAATATTTCTGATCGCCGGACGAGTCTGGCCGGGATAGCTGAATTTAACATCATGAAAGGCAATGCTGCCATCAGCAACAGGTCGTGATAAAAAGCTGGTTCCTGCCGGACGTTCGACCGGTGTCTTCATTAATTCATCCAGACGGGTCAATGCCTCCCGCGATTGGCCGAACTTCGTCAGCAAGCCTGCAACCTGTCCTAATGGCGCCATAGCGCGGCCCGACAGAATCACACAGGCAATTAGCGCACCGATAGATACATCACCGTTAGAGACCAGATACGTCCCCAGAACGACAATACCGACACTGGACATCTGTGTTGCAAAAGCCGCAAAGTTAACCCCCAAAGACGCCCAGCCCCGGGCTTCGATAGACGTCAAAGACGCCTGTTCGGTCAATTCTTCCCATTTGCGCTGGGTATGACCTTCTGCGGCCTGAACCTTGATGGTTTCGAGACCGGTCAGGGTTTCAAAAATAACGCTGCTTTTATAGCCGCCTTCCTGAATGGATTTTTGAATCGCCCGGTTTAAGGGTTTTTGCAAAAGCAGGCCAATGATAATCACCAAAGGCACCAGAACAGCCGGCACCAAGGCCAGTGGACCGCCAATCAACCAGATCAGTCCGATGAACAACAGAATAAAAGGAAAATCAATCAGTGTTACAACAGTGGCCGAGGTAAAGAAATCCCGCAATGTTTCAAATTCACGTAGATTAGCCGCCAGCATCCCGACACTGGGCGGCCGGTTTGCCATTTTCATGCCCAGAATATGTTGGAAAATCCGTCGTGAAATCACGTTATCAGCTTTGCGTCCTGCCGCATCGACAAAATGGGCCCGAACATTCTTTAACAAAAAATCAAAGAAATAGGCCAGCATCACACCGATCGCCAACACCCAAAGCGTCTGGAAGGCGTTGTTTGGAATAACGCGGTCATAGACATTCATAACAAAAAGCGGACTTGCCAGCGCAAACAGATTGACCATGACTGCAGCCAGAATGACTTCGTAATAGATTTTGCGGTGCTGCCATATGGCGCTCCAGAACCAATCGCGGCCCTCTTCGATCATATCCGGACCAGCACGACCATCAGCCTTTGGCTGCGGCCGGACAAAGAAAGCATATCCCCTGTAAAGCCGTGACAGCTTTTCTTCTTTTATCAGCGTTTGTTCATCCGGCGTTTCCGGAAATGTTACGCTCAGACCTTCTCTGGTTCGCTTGCGAAGAATACAGGCCTGATCGCCATTCAAAAGAAGAATACAAGGCAAATTCGGGCTTTTTACAATGGAATCGAACGGACGATGGATCATGCGGGCCCGCATATTAACGCGTTCTGCCGCCCGAACAAACAACCCCGGCGTTGCAATACCATCCTTGGGAATGGGAAGTCCGGCAGACAGCGCCACCGCTGTTGTCCGTCTGCCATGTTCAGAGGACAGAATCGCCAGACATTCCATTAAAGGATCATCAAGCGATACCCGCTGCGCTTCCAAAGGCAGGTCATCTAGTGGATTATGCGCTGATCCGTGATCTTGTGAAGGCTGGGTATCTCCGGCGGAAGACGTCGTCCTTTTTTCCGCTGCTATTGCGGCGGCTTCTTCAGGTGTTGCCGGACGTTTTACAGGTGTAATTTTACCAACGGCCTTGCCAGAATCACCAGAGACGGAGGTTTCTTTGCCCCCGCCTTCCGGTTTTTTTAAATCGTTATTTTCGGTGTTT
>Ga0136596_1000218_pt1 | contig 29861 bp, 48 predicted proteins | sample AntRauTorcE11897_FD_101387 | JGI IMG/M metagenome (GOLD analysis project Ga0136596, IMG submission 101387) | Saline lake microbial communities from Rauer Islands, Antarctica - Metagenome Torckler E11 #897 | ecosystem: Environmental > Aquatic > Non-marine Saline and Alkaline > Saline | place... | reverse complement strand
GTTGTTCTTCCTCTCCCCGACGCCTTGTGAACCGCAGGAGACGCCGTGGAGCATCCGTGCCCGGCCCCCGGCTGCGGGATGGTCGCCAAGACACGCGGCGGGCTCTCGTCGCATCTGCGGCACCGCCACGACGGGCAGACGTTCGAGACGCAGGCTGCCGAGTCGCAGGTCGTGGCGACCCGCCGCCAGATCCCGCCTGACGCACCGTCGGCGCTCGTGGCTGCGGCGATGCATCTGGCGTTGGCGATCGACCTGACCGACTCGCCACGCGACCTCGCCCAACTGGTCCGCGAACTGCGTGCGACGCTGGCCGACATCGCCGCAGCGACGGCCTCTGACGACGTCGAGGAGGCTGACAGTGTCGACGATCTCGCCGCCCGCCGTCGCCGTCGGCAGGCAGACCCCGACATGGTCGGTCGCGCCTGACGCGCCGACGTCTGCCGGGGACGAAGCGATCGACCTTGCTGCCACGGCCGGTCTGCTCCTCGACCCGTGGCAGCAGCTGGTGCTCAGGAAGGCGCTCGGTGAGACGGTCGAGGGCCGGTGGGCTGCGAAGGACGTCGGTCTGCTCGTCGCCCGACAGAACGGCAAGGGTGCGATCCTCGAGGCGCGTGAGCTCGCGGGGCTGTTCCTGTTCGGCGACCGGCTGATCATCCACTCGGCGCACCTGTTCGAGACGTCGATGGGACACTTCGACCGGCTGCTGTCGCTGATCGAGGGGACGCCCGAGTTCGACCGTCGCGTGAAGCGCGTGTCGCGGTCTCACGGTGACGAGTCGATCTCGTTGCGGTCGGGCGAGAAGATCAAGTTCAAGACCCGTACGAAGGGTGGCGGACGTGGCCTGTCTGGCGACCTGGTCGTGCTTGACGAGGCGATGGAGCTTCCCACGGCGGTCATGTCGGCACTCCGGCCGGTGATGCGCGCGAGGCCGAACCCGCAGCTGTGGATGGTCGGGTCGGCGGTGGATCAGACGATCCATGCGCACGGTGTCGAGTTCGCCCGGGCCCGCTCAGCCGCGAAGACGGGGACCGACGAGACGGCCGCTTGGTTCGAGTGGACGGCCGACGAAGCCGAGTACGCCCGCGACCCCGACGCGGTGGCGGACGACCCGGAACAGTGGGTCAAGTCCACGCCGGGGCTCGGGTTCCGCATCGAGGTCGAGACGATGGCCGGCGAGCGTGTGAAGATGGACCGGCGTGGGTTCGCGACCGAGCTGCTGTCAGTCGGTGACTGGCCGTCGGTCGATGACGACGGTGACGAGGACCGGTTCCAGGCGTGCTGGCCCGATCTGGCATCGCCGACTGCGACGATCGCAGACGGTTCGCCGCTTGTGTTCGCGTTCGATGTCTCACCGGACCGCGAGTGGGCCACCGTCGCGGTGGCCGGCTGGTCGGACGGTGGCGCCCCGCACGTTGAGGTCACCGGCGACAGGTCCGGGTACGACCGGCGGCCCGGCACACGGTGGGTTGTGGACCGTCTGCTGCAGCTTGCCGAGTCGAGACGTCCCGTCGCGGTCGTACTGGACGAGCGTTCTCCCGCAGCGTCGCTGCTGGACGAGTTGGAGCGCGCCGGCCTGCAGGTGGCAGACGATCGCGGTCCGACCCCGAACCGGCTGCTGGTGTCCACCACGACGAGGCAGATGGTGGCGGCGTGCGGGCAGATGTTCGACGCGGTCGTGTCGGGCGAGCTCGAGCACCGCGGCCAGGCGATCGCTGACGAAGCGGTCTCGACCGCGTCGCGCCGGACGCTCGCTGGGGCGTGGGCGTGGCAGCGCAAGGCAGGCGGCGACATCACCCCGCTTGTCGCCGAGACGCTCGCGCTGTGGGGTCTGCAGCAGTTCGGGCACGACGACCGTGACACCGACCCCGGCCCGTTCTCGTTCGTGACGTGAGGAGACCAACCATGCGGACCGACCTGTTCTCCGCTGCGGTGTCGCTGATCGCGTTCGCGCTGATCGTTGCCGGAGTGGCCCGCTGGTCGACCGGCGGCGCCCTGATCGCCGGCGGTGTTCTGCTGTTCGCCTGGTCGGGCATGTTTGACATCGCGGTCCAGCGTGACGACGACCAGACGTGAGGATCTCCGCACGGCGAAGGCCGATCAACCTCACCCTGTCTTCGATCGGGCAGGACTTCCGTCAGCCCGACATGTGGTCGGTCCCTCAGATCCTCGGATCAGCCCCGGTCGGTCCTCGTGAGCGGATCGGTGAGGACTTCGACGACCTGGTGCGACGTGCCTACAAGGGCAACGGGGTCGTGTTCACCACGATGCTGATCCGTCAGGCGATCCTCGGGGAGGCACGGTTCCAGTTCCAGCGTCTGGAGAACGGCCGTCCCGGCGACCTGTTCGGTGACCCGTCGCTGCTGCTGCTCGAGAAGCCGTGGACCGGTGCGACAACGGGCGAGCTGATCGCCCGGATGGACCAGGACGGATCGCTTGCCGGCAACTTCTTTGCGACCGTGCGTGACGGAGGTCCTGCCGGCCGAACGTTGCGCAGGCTGCGTCCGGACTGGGTCACAATCGTCACTTCGTACCCGGATGGCACGTCCCCGTGGCATGTCGACGCGGAGCCTGTCGGGATCGTCTACCAGCCGCCCGGGGTCGAGCCGACGATCATCCCGGCCGCCGAGGTCATCCATTGGTCGCCGATCCCAGACCCGACCGCGCAGTGGCGCGGCATGTCGTGGATCACGGCGATCCTTCGTGAGGTCGACGCCGACAACGCCACCTCACGCCACAAGCTGAAGTTCTTCGAGAACGGAGCGACCGGCGGGCAGGTCGTGACCTACGACGCGTCTGTGGCGCCAGACAAGGTCAAGGCCCACGCCGAGCTGTTCGCCGAGCACCACCGCGGCTGGGAACGGGCCTACCAGACGATCCATCTCGGCGGAGGTGCGGACCTCAAGACGGTCGCGGCAGACCTCAAGCAGCTCGACTTCAAGGTCACCCAAGGTGCAGGGGAGTCGCGCATCGCCGCGGCGTCACTGGTCGGTGCAGTGCTGGCCATGTTCTCTGAGGGGATGGCCGGCTCGGCGTTGAACGCTGGCAACTTCAACGCCGCCAAGCGACGGTTCGCCGACGTCGGAGCACGTCCGCTGTGGCGCTCGATGGCCGCCGCACTCGCCCCTGCGGTCGACGTCCCTGACGGCGCGCGGCTCTGGTACGACGACCGCGACATCCCGTTCCTCCAGGACGACGCCCGCGACGCCGCGGACATCCTCAACGTCAACGCGCAGGCCATCGCCGCGCTCGCACGGGACGGTTTCGAGCCGGACTCTGCTGTGGCCGCGATCACCTCGGGAGACCTCCGGCTGCTCGAGCACACCGGCCGACCTTCCGTCCAAGTCCAGCAGGAGTGACCATGGACCTCAAGACGCTCCACGCCAGCCTTCGTGCCCGGCTCCCAGACGTGATCGGGGACCTGCGTGCGCTGACGGCCGAGCATGCCCCGAACGTCGCCCGTGAGGCCGGCTACACGCTCCGCAACGTCGACGACGACACGGCGGTGCTGCGGATCTACGACGAGATCTGGTGGCTCGGTGTCAACGCCGAGTCGGTCGCACGCGACCTCGACGAGGTCGACCGGCCAAACATCCGAGTGGAGATCAACAGCCCCGGCGGGGACGTGTTCGACGGCATCGCGATCTACAACGCGCTGCTCGCTCACCCGGCCGAGGTGACGACCCGGATCGACGGTGTCGCCGCGTCGATCGCGTCGGTGATCGCACAGGCCGGCGACGTCCGCCAGATCGCTCAGGCCGGCCAGATGATGATCCACAACGCGTGGGGCGTCACGATCGGCGACTCGCGTGAGCACGAGGCCATGGCCGCGCTGCTCGATCAGCAGGATCAGGTCATCGCCGGGATCTACGCGTCGGCGTCGGGCTCCGACCCTGACGGGTTCCGGCAGATGATGGCAGCCGAGACGTGGCTGACCGCGCAGCAGACTCTCGACGAGGGCCTCGTCGACGATCTCGTCGACCTGCGCACCAACGAAACTTCGGCGTCTGCCACCAGGCGGACGTTGAACGACGAGCTCGACACGGCCATGGGAGTGGTCGCGTCGGTGCTCGATAGCGCGGAACGGGTGGCCGCCCTTCGTGCTGACGTCGGCAAGTCCCTGTCTGTGGTCAACGTCACGAGCCTGGACGGGCTCCGAGACAGCGTCACACGGCTGAACGGGCTGCTGGCACCCAGCAACGACCAGGACGGCCACGGCGACGTCGTGGCCAACGAATACGCGCGCTTCGTCGCGCTCACACAGGAGATTCACGCATGACCACGTTCCCAGCACTCAAGGACGCCGAGGGCAAGCTGAAGGCCAAGCAGGACGAGCTGGCCTCCATCTTCGCCGAGGCGCAGTCCGGTCCCGACGGGACCATTGACCTTGCGAAGGTCGAGCGGTTCGCCGGCGACACCTCCGCAGCCGCCGAGACGATCCGCACGCTCAACGACGAGCTCACCGACCTCGGCGTCAAGGCCGAGCAGCTCCGTGCCGTCAATGCCGCCGCTGACCTCGTCTCGGTCGACCCGACCGGTATGGGCGGCGAGCCCGGCGCCGCGTCGGGCTCTGCCCGCGCCAAGTCCCTCGGTGAGGCGTTCATCAGCTCGTCCGCGTACACCGACCGGGCCGGCTCGAACGGCCCAGAGGCACACCTCGACATCGACCTGCGTGACGCGCTCCGCGGCCCGCGCAACACCCTGATGGAGACCTCCGCAGGTTGGGCGCCCGAGACCACCCGGTCCGGGCTGGTCGTCCCCGACGCGCAGCGTCCGGTGCAGGTCACCGACCTGATCCCGATGATCCCGTGGGGCCAGAACGCCTACGTCTACATGGAGGAGACGACCTTCACCAACGCCGCGGCCGAGGCTGCGGAGGGCACCGCCTACGGCGAGGCTGCGCTGGTGCTGACCGAGCGCAACAGCCCGGTCCGCAAGCCGTCCGTGTGGCTGCCCGTCACCGACGAGCAGCTCGAGGACGTCCCGGGCGCACGCGAGTACGTCGAGATGCGGCTCAGCTTCATGCTCCGTCAGCGTCTCGACGCTCAGATCCTCGTCGGCTCCGGCACCGCGCCGAACCTCGAGGGCGTCAACAACGTCACCGGGATCCAGACGCAGGCCAAGGGCACCGACCCGACCCCGGACGCGGTCTACAAGGCCATGACGAAGGTCAAGGTCACCGGACGCGCGATGCCGTCGGCGGTGGTGTTCCACCCCAACGACTGGCAGGACGTCCGTCTGCTGCGCACGGCCGACGGGATCTACATCTGGGGTTCGCCGTCCGAGGCGGGCCCGGCCCGCATCTGGGGCCTCCAGGTCGTCGAGTCCGACGCACAGACCGAGAACACTGCGGTCGTGGGCGACTGGACGAACTACTCGCTGCTCGCCGTCCGGCGCGGCATCGACGTGCAGGTCACCAACAGCCACGCGTCGGACTTCATCAACGGCAAGCAGGCCATCCGGGCCGACATGCGCGCCGCGCTGGTGTTCACCCGTCCGTCCGCGTTCGCGACGGTCACGGGCGTCTGACCTCCGCCCGCTCCGGCGGGCATCACTTCGGCGGCCCCGGGAGACCGGGGCCGCCGAACCACACGACGAGGAGCAGCAACATGGCAGTCATCGAGGGAGGCAACGTCATCACCGGCGGTGTCGTGATGGAGACGACCGGACCCCGGACCTACACCGGGACCGGGGCACCCGTCGGCGGCACGACCTACGACGGCTCGATCGTGGCGGGAGACCTCTACGTCGACTTCGCCAACGACAACGTGTACGAGTTCACCGACGTGGACACGTTCACCCGAATCGACACGGTCTGATGGCGAAGATCATCACAGACCGCCGGGTGTACCTGGACGCCGACGGCGCCCTGGTCGAGCACGGCGACCCGACAGCAGCCGTGCTGTGGTCCTCGGCCGGCCGCGAGGTCGACGCCGAAGCAGCCGACCAGGTCGGCTACGAGCCGTCCACACAGACCACCACCACCGACGACGCCCCGGAACCCGACGACCCGGGCAGCTGCCCGGTCAACGGGTGCGACTACGCGGGCACTGAGCGTGGTCTGGCGATCCACACCGGCGCAGCCCACAAGGGCAGCTGACGTGGCGACCCTCGACCTCATCACGCTCGCCGAGGGTCGCGACGCGATCAACGTCCCGCAGGAACCCACCGCCACCGACGCCGAAGCAGCCCGGTTCATAACCGCAGTGTCTCTGCGCATCGACGACATCTGCGGACCCGTCGTGCGCCGCGCCGTGACCGGCGAGCAGCACGACGGTGGCCGCCACCAGATCGCCCTGCACGTCCCGTACGCAACGTCAGCCAGCTCGGTCGTTGAGTACGACCACACCACCGCGACGACGCTCACAGCCGAGACGAACGCCATCAAGCCGGCCGACGGCTACCTGCTCGACCCGGTCGGCCGATACGGCGAACTGGTCTGGCTCCGGCGACGTTGCGGAAGCATCGACGGCCGGTTCCCGCACGGCCGCCGCAACGTCGAGGTGTCCTACACCGCAGGGCGGGCGGCGGACACGAGCGCCGTCCCGGTCGACTTCAAGGTCGCGGCAGGCAGCATCCTGCGGCGGCTCTGGCAGCGAGACCAGGGCGCGTGGGCGCGTGCACAGGACCCGTTCGACACTGGCGGCGCCATGCTCGGGTTCTACAAGGCCGTCGACCCGATGGTCCACGAGTTCCTCGGCGACCACATCCGCACGCCAGCGGTCGCCTGACATGGTCGCCCTGACCTCGACCATCCCGGCCGTCAAGATCGCCCTGGTCGCCCTGCTCCGCGCCGAACTGGACCTTCCCGTCGACTACGCGTGGCCCGGACCTGCGGCCGCGCCTGAGGCGGTGTTCCTCGGCCGTCATCCGCAGCTCGACGACATCCGCATCGACGGGGACTCGACGATCCCGACGATGAAGGCCGGCCGCAAGCAGCGCGCCGAGGACTACATCGTGCCGGTGACCTGCTGGACGTTCCGCCCCGAGCTGACCGCAGCAGACGCCCAGACCTGCGAGGTCCGAGCGTTCACGATCGCCGCCGCCGTCGAGAACGTGCTGGCGGACGACCCCAAGCTCGGCGTCGACGGGCTCGTCGCGGCACAGGTCAACGACCTCACCTCAACCCTGTTCCCGTTCGAGCGCGGGTGGGCATGCGAACTCGTCCTCGACGTCCGTGTCCAGGCACGCCTCCAGTGACCGGAGCCCCCATGACCAAGAAGATCCGCAACGTGTCGCCGTCCGAGCGGCAGATCGCCGCCACAGGCGACGTCGTGCCGGCCGGCGGCACCGTCGAGGTGCCCGCCGACCTCGCGAAGTCACTGACGGCACAGACCGACGTGTGGGCGACCGTCCGCACCACCAAGACCAAGCAGGAGGACTGACATGGTCGCCCCCGCAGGCATCTCCGCACAGCTCGGGTTCAAGTCCGAGACGACCTACGGGACCGGTGTCACACCGGACCTGTTCCACCCCGGGTTCCTGTCCGAGTCGATCAAGCAGGAGATCGCCCGGATCGAGTCCGGCGGTCTCCGCGCAGGCCGCCGCACCACCCACCAGTGGAAGTCCGGCGGGACGACCATCGGCGGCCCGGTGTCCCTCGAGCTGTGGGACGAGCCCCTCGCGACGCTGCTGACCCACATGTTCGGGTCGGTCGTCACGTCAGGTGCGGGCCCGTACACCCACACTGCGACGATGGGCGACCTCACCGGGAAGTCGTTCACCGTCCAGGTCGGCCGGCCCGACATCGCCGGGACTGTCCAGCCGTTCACCTACGCCGGCTGCAAGCTGCCGTCGTGGTCGCTGGCGTGCGCCGTCGGGGAGATCGCCAAGCTCAACCTGGAAGTGTCTGCACAGACCGAGACGACCGGGACGGCGCTCGCGTCGGCGTCCTACCCGACGGCCGCCCCGTTCGTGTTCGTCGAGGGGTCGGTGTCGATCGCCGGGTCCGAGATCGCGGTGGTCGAGTCGCTGCAGCTCGACGTGAGCAACGCGCTGAAGGTCGACCGGCACCGCATCGGTGGCTCGTCGGTGGCCCAGCAGCTCGAGTCCGGGATGCGCGAGGCCACCGGCAGCTTCTCTGCCGACTTCGAAGACCTCACCGCCTACAACCGCTACCTGGCCGGGACCGAGGTCGCCGTCGTGATGGCGTTCAACAACGGCACCGACTCGCTGACGATCACGACGAACAGCCGGTTCGACGGCGAGACCCCTGAGGTGGCCGGACCTGAGCAGCTGATGCAGCCGCTGCCGTTCAAGTGCCTCGGCGGCGTCGACGACGCTGCTGCACTCACCGCCGTGCTGGTGAACGGCGAAGAGTTCGCCACGTGAGGATCGAGGTCGACGGGCTCAAGGACTTCAACCGGCTCACCCGCAAGGCTGTGGACCGGGACCTCCCCAAGCGTCTCGGGCAGGCCAACAAGTCCGTCGGCCAGTACATCATCGCCCGCCTCCCGCAGGGAGACCCCCGTGCGGTCGGCGCAGGCGGCGGCTCCACCGTCCGCCCGTCGGCGACCAAGCGTGAGGTGCTGCTGCGTGCCGGCGGGAACCACCGTGCCGGGCAGGACGTCGCCCCGGCGCTGCTGCCGTGGGGACGCCGCCTCGTGGGCAGCTTCAAGGGCGCGCCACGACGTCCGCACATCATGGGCACGGTCCGCGACAACCGTGCCGACATCGAGCGGACCTACATGGCCGCCATCCGCAAGGCGATGGCCGGCGACGGCCCGTTCCTCTGACCGACAGGACACCCATGCCCACCGACCCTCCCGCGCTCGCCCTGACCGTCGACGGCGTCGAGACGATCGTGAGGTTCCAGGACTTCACCGCACTCGAGGCCCGCGACTTCCGCCGCGAGATGGGTGTCGGACTGATCTCGGCGTTCACCGACAGCCCGGACCTTGACACCCTCGCCGGTGTGCTGTGGCTGAAGCGCCGCCAGACCGACCCGAAGGTCACGTTCGAGACGGTCGCAGGTGGCCTGACCTACCTGAACTTCGACGCCGACTTTGCGTCCACCACGGCCGACCCGGCCGGCGAGGTGGCAGACCCGGAAGCCTGAGGCGGGCGCTGCACGAGCAGCTACCCGCCTTCGCACACCTGTTCGGGATCGCCCCGTGGGACGTCGACCGTCTCACGTTCCGTGAGGCCAGCACGTTCCAGACGTGGATCGCCACGCACATGACCGGAGGTGAGTGATGGCTAAGGGCACCCTCACCGTCCGTGTCCTGGGCGACACCAAGCCGCTCGCCGACTCGGTCGGCAACGTCGGCAAGAAGCTCGGCAAGTTCGCTGCCATCGGCACAGCAGCGTTCGCCGCAGCCGGCGCAGCCGCCGTCGGCGGCGCGTTCAAGGTCGCGGCGTTCGGCGACGAGATCGCCAAGACGTCCCAGAAGGCCGGGCTGGGTGTCGAGCAGATGCAGGAACTCCGGTTCGCGTTCGGTCAGGGCGGTGTCGACGCGACGAAGTTCGACACTGCCGTCCAGAAGTTCAACAAGAACCTCGGTGAGGCTGCCACGACCGGCGGCGCGTCGGCCGACGCGTTCAAGACGCTGGGCGTCTCGTTGAAGGACGGCAGCGGCAACATCCGCGACACCGGTGCCGTGCTCGACGAGGTCCTCCCGAAGCTCGCAGGGATCGAGTCCGACGCTGAACGCGCCGCGTTGGCCGGGGACCTGCTCGGCATGCGTGCCGGGCCCGAACTTGCTGCTGCGCTCGCCGACGGTGGTGCCGGGATAGACGCTGCCCGTGAGAAGGCGCAGGAGCTCGGGATCGTCATGTCCGAGGACGCTGCGGCGGCTGCGGAGGTGTTCACCGACCAGTGGGACGACATCACCCAGTCGGCGGGTGCGCTGCTCCGCCAGGGGCTCACCCCGGTCATGGAGTTCCTGTCTTCGACGGTGTTCCCGGCGTTGCAGGACGGCATCGGCCTGCTGGGTCGGTTGAAGGACACGTTCGACGAGGCAGGCGGCGGCGTCGCCGGGCTCAAGGAGATCTTCGGGACCCTCGCAGACGGTTCCGGCGAGATGTTCGCCGGAATCCTGACGGCTGCCCAGACCGCCATCGCGAGTGTGGTGACGTGGCTGGCCGAGGGCGGTTTCACGACGATCTTCCAGGCCATCATCGACGCGCGGGAGCGGATGCTCGACGCCGCGTTGGTGCTGTTCCCGGCGCTGCTAGACGCTGCCGTCCAGTTCCTCCCGCAGCTGGTCGAGTGGATCGCCGGGACGATGATCCCGCAGGTCCTCGACTTCATCGTGACTGCTGTCCCGCAGATGCTTGAGTCCGGACTGCAGCTGTTCACCAGCCTGATCGACGCGGTCGTGGAAGTGCTGCCGACGCTTGTGGGGACGCTGGTCGGTGACGTCCTCCCCACGGTCCTACAGACCATCCTCGGGATGATCCCGCAGCTGCTCGACGCTGCAGTCGTCGCGTTCACCACCCTCGTCGACGCGGTCGTCGACATCCTCCCGACCCTGCTCGACACGCTCCTCGGCGACGTCCTGCCTGCCGTGCTCGGGACGGTGCTGGACATGATCCCGCAGCTGCTCGACGCGGCCATCACGACGTTCCTCGCGATCGTCGACGCAGTCATCGAGGTCCTCCCCACCATCATCGACGTGCTCGTCGGCACGGTCCTGCCTGCCGTCATCGCCACGCTGCTCGAGATGATCCCGGTGCTGCTCGACGCAGGCATCCAGGTGTTCACCGCGCTTGTCGACGCGCTCCCGGAGGTCCTGCCCGAGCTCATCGGTGTGGTGCTGACAGACCTGGTCCCGGCGGTCGTCGACGCCGTCATGCAGCTGGTACCGGCGCTTTACACCGCCGGCCGCGAGATCATCGCGGGGCTGATCCGAGGGATCGGGTCGATGATCGGCTCCGTCGGCGACGCCATCGGGGCGGTTGCTGGCAGGATTCGAGACGCCCTGCCGTTCTCCCCGGCCAAGGTCGGACCGCTGTCCGGATCAGGGTCTCCGGACCGTGCCGGCGTCAAGATCGGCAGGATGGTCGCGGACGGGCTGACCTCGACGGTCAGCGACATCGCCCGTGCAGCTGACAGGGCGGCCGGCGCCGCGACGATCTCGTCCACCGCCGGTGGCACGTTCGGTGGCACGTTCGGCGGTGGTGGCGGTGGTGCCGACCCACGGGTCCTGCAGGCGCTGCGGGACCTCACCGGCGAGCGGCGTGGAGTCCGTCAGCCGATCCAGCTAGTCACCCCTGACGGGACCGTGCTGATGGAGTGGCTCATGGGCGGGTCGCTCCAGCAGGCCGCCCGGGCGGGTGCCTGACGTGGCGGCCGTGACGTTCGAGCAGGGATGGTTCCAGCTGGCCGACGACCTGACGGCAGCGATCCAGGTCGACCTGTCGGAGCTGTCCGAGGAAGCGGGCAGGAGCCCGGAGGTCCGCACCTACTCCGGCGGACGCCGACGGACGGTCAGCCGTCCTGACGATCGCAGGGCGCTCCAGCTGTCAGCGACGGTCGTCGAGCGCGAAGGTGTCGACCAGCTTCGTGCGTGGGCTTCCGCCGCGACGCTGCTGCTGTTCCGGGAGCCTCGTGGCCGTGTGGTCATCGGGGTCCTCCAGAACTTCGAGGTCGTCGAGTACGCGGGTGCCGACGAAGGGTTCGCGTCGATCTCCCTGATGTTCGAGACGACGACGGACACGGTGGCCGTCTGATGCAGATCACCACCGCCCCGCCCCGGGACCTGCTCACCGACGTGCAGGTCCGCGACGTGGTGGCCGGAAACATCGTCGTGGACGTCGGTGCGGACCTGCTCGACGCCGACGGGACCCTGCTGGAGGACGTGTCGGCGGACGTGGTGCCGGCCGGGCAGATCGTCTACGGGGCCTATCGGACGATCCACCGGACCTGCCAGGTGCAGCTGGCTCGGGAGCTGTCGTGGGGGACGGTGCGGCTGCGGCCGTGGATGGACCTGACCGCCGGCGGCGTCACCGTCAGGACGTTCCTCGGGGTGTTCCTCCTCGACACGCCGGTGAGGCAGGTTGACGAGTCGTCCGACCCGGTCTGGCAGATCGACGGGTACGACCTGCTCGCTGCTCTGGACTCGCCGGTCGGCGCGACCTACCAGGTTGCAGCCGGCACTGGCCTGCAGACGGCTGTCGAGGCTGCGGTCGCTGCTGCCGGGGTCGTCGCGCCGGTGGTGCTCACCGAGGTCGGTGACGCACCTGCGACCGCTGAGGGCCTCACGTGGGCGCTGCGTGACGGCGTGACGTGGCTGCGGGTCGTCAACGACCTGCTGGATCAGGCGGGCTACCGGTCGTTGCGGGCCGACGAGGCCGGCCGGTTCCGGTCCCAGCCCTACCGTCCGCCGACGGCTCGGCCTGTGGAGTGGGTGTACGACGCGACCGACGACGACACGACTGTGGTGCCTGACGCTGCGGTGGAGCAGGACCTGTTCGACGTGCCGAACCGGTGGGTGTTCTGGGTCGACGACCCCGAACGTGGCGAGCCGACAGCCGGCTCCACCCTCTACGAGGTGGTGAACCAGTCGGACGGGGTCACGTCGATCGACCAGCGCGGCCGGATCATCTCGGCCGTCCATGCGACCGAGGCCGCCGACTTCGCGTCGCTGGTGGCTGCGGGTGACGCGCAGGTTGAGCGTGACCGGCAGTCGTCGGCGTCCGCGACCGTGACGGTCGGCCCGAACCCGCTGCACGGCCACTTCGACATCGTCCGTCTGACGTGGCCTGCTGCCGGGGTGGCCGGCCGGTGGCAGGTCGTCGGGTGGACGTTGCCGCTCGACGGGTCGGACATGACCCTCGAGCTGCGGAAGGTCGACGCATGACCGGCCCGACGCTCACGACACGGCTGCTCGCGGCAGCCCGCACGGTCGCCCGCCAGGAGGCCCGCCGGGTCGCGTCGGTCACCGACTGGGGGGTCGTCGCCGTCGTGTCGCCGCTGACGGTGCGTCGTGGTCCGGACGGTGTCCCGACCGACGTGACCCCGGTCGTCGGGCTGACGCCGGACGTTGGCGACACGGTCGGGCTGGGCCGCTTCGGCGCCAGGTGGTATGCGACGACGATCTTGAAGGCGCCATGATGCCGATCACACTCGCCGATCTTGCCGGTGTCACGACCCTGACTGGGGCGGCGCAGGTCGCCCACGACGCTGACGTGGTCGACCAAGCCGCCGCCGACCAAGCCCAGCGTGCGGCAGCCCGTGACGCCATCGCGCAGGTCATCGCACCCGTCCCCGTCAGCCTGCTGACCATCGTCGACTCGGAGCGTCTGTCGGGCGGGGTGTGGACGGTCGTGGTGACCGACGACGACACGACCGTCCACCTTGCACGGACCCCGGGCGGTGTCCACGTCGTGACCGGCACGGCCGCCGACGGGTGGACCAAGGTCGGCCCGCCTGTCGACACTCTCGCTGACGTGCACCGTCGGCTGACCTCGCAGGGGGGCTGACCTATGGCTATCGCGTTTGTTGCGGCGGCAACACAGACTGACGACGGCGCGACGACGCTTGTCATCAACAAGCCGCCGGGGACGGTCGAGGGTCACGTCATGGTTGCGGTTTTGGCCGTCTCCACTGACTCGACGGTGACGCCTCCGGCCGGGTGGACAGAGGTCGTCAACACGCTGGTCGACACTAACCAGATGCGGCAGGCCGTCTACTGGAAGGCGGCGGGCGGGTCGGAACCGTCGACCTACACGTTCACCCTGAGCAGAGCCAAATCCTCCGTCGGGGTCATCTCGACCTACTCGGGTGTGGACACGGTCGCACCTATCGACGTTTCGTCGGCGTCGGCAGAAACGGACCAACTGACGACGATTACGGCCCCGTCGGTGACGACGACGGGCGACAACGACTGGGTCATCGTCGCGTCCGGCGTCGGCAGGGAGACGACCGTCACGACTCCGTCGGGCACCACGTCCAGAGGGTTCGCAGGCGACACCAACAACGTCGACGTGTCCCTGCGGCTGTCCGACTTTACGCAGCCCGTAGCGGGCGCGACGGGCGACAAGACCGCAACGGCGGGTGCGTTCGGCCCGGTGTGCGGCCAGCAGGTCGCGATACTCGTCGGCAACGACCCGCCGAACGCCCCCACGATCGACGCCCCGGGCGACGGCACCGACGCCGCCGTGACCGCATCGCTCACCGTGGACTGGACGTTCGACGACCCGGACGCCGGCGACACCCAGAGCGCCTACGCGCTCTCGCGGACCATCGCGACCGTCACGACCTACTGGCGTGCGTCGGACTCCACTTGGCAGCCGACCGAGGTCAAGAACACGGCAACCTCGACCGCCGTCGCGCTACCGGTCGGATGGGGAGCGGCCGGCGACGTCGTCGGGTTCGAGGTCAAGACGTGGGACGTGTCCGACGTCAGCGGTCCCTACAGTCTGGCCGTCACAGTCACCGCCGTAGGTACCATCAAGTTCTGGGACGGTGCGGAATTCGTTACCGCCCCCATCAGGGTCTACGACGGGACATCCTTCCAGCTCGCACTCCTAAAGCGCTGGGACGGCGCACAGTGGACCAACGCCTAGTTGGGAAAGAGAACGCAATGACAACCACCGACCTCCTCTACGACCTGATCTGGGGTCGCTCCGACGGTGTGATCGTCGACGAGGACGACTTCCGCAGCCTGCCCGAAACGCAGGACTCGGTCTACGTCTACGGCTCCGGCGGCGCGGCGTGGCGAGTCGAGGAAGACACGATCGCGGCGGGCGACGCGCAGAACGGCAAGACGAAGCACCTGCGCACCTGCAGGCCGGTCTCTCAGGGAGGCGCGGCCCGGTCGACTCGGTACCACCGCACCATCTTCGGCAAGCACCGCCTGCTGCCGCGAATCGCCTGCACGTTCAAGGTGGAGGGTTGGGACTCGGGCGGCCACTACGCGAGTCACGGCAACCTCGGCTTCAAGATGAGCCTCTTCCACCACTCGAATCTGCTCGCCACCCACCTTCAGTTCAAGCAGAACGGTCGGGTGTCGCTGTTCGCCGAAGAGCGAGACGCAGACGGGTATGACCCCGCCAACCCCTCGGGCACGAGCATCGCCGGCGCACCCGGGGCTTGGGACCCGACGGCCGGGGTGCGCCACTCGTTCTACGCGGACCTGTCCGTCCCGGGCCGCTGGAGCGTCTGGCTCGATGGAGCACAGATCTTCAACAACGTGGCGGACCCGTCGCCGGAGTACGCAGGCCAGATCGCGCTCCGCCTCGACGGCGCAGACGTATCGCTGCACAGCCTCGTTATCAAGGAGTAACCATGAACCTGTCCGAAGAGAAGGTACGCGCATACCTGTACCGCATCTCACTCGCCGTCATCCCACTGTTGGTGGTGTACGGAGCGCTCGATGAAAACGACGCTGGAGGTTGGGCGACTCTTGCCGCTGCTGTCCTCGGTGTTCCCCTGTCAGGTCTCGCCACCCGATACACCTCTACTCGACCTCCTGCTGTGAAGGACGTCGATGTTGACAATAGCCCTTGAGAGCATTGTCAGTCAGCCTGTTCTACCTGAGTGGTCACAGTGGGTCGTGCTAATATCTGGAGTTCTCTTCGCTGTTCAACGAGTGTGGTCAACGATAGTACGTCCTGTCGCAGAGATCATCACCATGATGAACGCTGTCAAGCCCATCCTTGAAGAGATGGCTACAGAGTTTAGACCCAACCACGGATCTTCTCTCTACGACCGTATACACCGCATCGACAACACACTGGTCAAGCACAACAACTTGCTCAGAGAACTAGATTCGCAGGTCAATCCCCCGCCCTCAGACGACACCCTCGAAGCACTACGGGTAGTGATAGCAGAAATTATAGAAAACGAAATGGAGACTCAGGAATGACTTACACCAAGTGGTTCGAGAGCATCGAAGACTTCCAGCGTGCGACGCTGGGCGGTCGAGGTGAGACGTTCAGGATGCTGGAGGTGGACGGCATCATGGGCCCAAACACCATGGGCTGCAAGGCCATGCTGCCGTACCTGTCCCCACACTTCCGCGCCTCAGAGTTCACCAGCAACGGTGATGGTCGTGCTCACATCCGCCGTGAGGTTCTCGCTGCACTAGAGGTGCTGCGCGCTCGCAAGGGGGGCAGCCCGCTCAACATCGTGAGCGGCTACCGCGACCCCGCCCACAACAAGAAGGTGGGAGGTGCCTCGAAGAGTCAGCACATGCAGGGTCTCGCGGTCGACATCCCCACCGGCTACATCCTCACGTCCACTGTCCTGAGCCTGCGCCTGTTCAGCGGCATCGGCTCGTTCGAGATCGGCCGCACTAACTGGGTGCGTCACCTTGATCTGCGACACCTTGGTCCGTGGTCTGACGGTGCCACACCGACCGACCCGGCACAGTGGTCGTACAACTAGGGCTCACCTGCCTGCGCCCTGAGCGCGTCGTACGCGACCGTCTGGATGTCCCCGTAGGTGATGTATCCCGGCAGGTTGGGAGCGAACTCCTCCCACAACGCCTTCACTACAGCATCGGTGACGGTCACGTCCGGCTCGACGTGCGGAGTAGCATTGCATTGCGTACACGGCAGGTCTGTGCCGGTGATCGTGTCGTCCTTCGAGACCACCGCCGGTGCGTCGCAGCGGCTGCACAGTCCGGCCTCGCGGGCGATGTGCCGCTCAAGGTCGTCTGCAACTTCGGCGGTGGTCATGCGGCACCGCCGCCCCAGTTGTGCACCGGGCAATGAGGTGCGGAGGCTGCATCAACACAGCAGCAGGCCCCGAGCGGGTCGGGTGCCGGGTCGAGCCACACGATGCGGGTACCGCCGTTGTGGCCGTGGACAGCCTCCAGCGAATCGAGACCTCGATCATGGAAGACGACACTGGTCGGCCAGTCAGAGGTCCAGCGCAGTGCGACTGGTCCTCCATCGGAGAACGCGACGCCCTCGGCGACAACACCTAGCCCCGACACTCCTGAGGGGTCTTCGTCGCGGTGAAGTTCAAAGCGTCTCATCGGTCTGCTCCTCGTCGGGCGCGTGGTCCGGGCAGAAGTGGCGGTGAGGTGTCGGGCATCCCGGCTGTGGCGGGGCAGCATCCTCGACGGTCCAGTCGGACTGGTAGGCATCCTCCAACGCGCCGGTGTAGTCGGACCACGCGCCGAACTCGGAATTCGGATGGGGCACCTTCTCGGTGCAGCCGTCACCGTCGCAGGTGAGGATGAAGTAGGCGGGTCGTCGGATGCTCATGCGTTTTCCTCCTTGTCTTGGATGAACCCATGTCGGGCCAGATGTGACTCTTTCCACCGGCGGCGGCTTCCCGTGTCGAGGATGTGTGCCGACTTCCCGCACATGTGGCACATCATCGTCACGTGGGCGCATGGGTCGTGCCGATCACATGGCTCAAGGGTCACGACGTCGTAGGAGCGCAGCGCCTCATCCACCGGACTGCTCCGTTGTGCGGTCCGAGTTGATGTACGCAGCGTCGAACATCTTCGCAAGGGGTGCGGCAGCCAACACGGCAGCCACCTCCCGCTCGTAGTCCTCCCGCAGCGGCTCCCACATCCGACCGCAAGGGCAGTAGCGCGGAGCGGCCATAGCGTTCCGTGCTGCTTCGACCATCCGGTCCATCGTGTCGTCGTCAGTCATCGGTCTGCTCCTTGTCGGTGCGCGAAGCACGCGCCCACCGGACGGAGTTGCCGGAGGTGAGGGCGGTGGGGATGAGGCGGCCGCAGCCGGCTTGGGGGCACCACCGGTGGATGCCGAGGAGCCAGCCGCCGGCGGCGACGAGCGCCCATGAGGCGGCGACGGTCATCGGTCTGCTCCTTGTCGGTGGGCGCCACGTCATCCGTGAGCGCGTCGCATTCAACGGTGTTGAGTCGGTCGGTCAGATTCGCAGCGAGGTCGTACAGGCCCAGTTCTTCGCTGATTCGCACCAGCCGGTCAAGGGCAGCGTCCGTCTCGTCCTTGCCGATGTCTCAGCGGAAGCAGCCGGGGACGATCTCCCGGTGGGTGTGTGTGCTCATGCGTCACATGCCTGCGCCCTGAGCGCGGCAGCGAGGGAGTGCGCTACGTCTTCGGCGCTGAAGAAGGGACACTCGGGGTCGCATCCGCCGTAGGCGTCGTAGTGTGCTTGCTGGAAGGCGACAATCATCGCGTCGGAGACAACCGGCTCAGGTTGAGGTTGGTGAATCGGCCCATGACACCAAGCGGTGGAATGGTTGCCGTAACCGTTGCAGTTCTTGCACCAGCGTGTGTCGCTCATGCGTCGTCCTCTTGTGTCGTGGGGTCAACGTGAGGCGTCGCGCCTACTACAACCCCTGCTATAAAGACGAACATAGTACCCCCGGTGAGAGTCGAACTCACAACTATGCGTTCTTGAAACGCACGCCTCTGCCAGTTGGGCTACGGGGGCGTGAGTTAGTCGAGACCCAGAACGTACAGCGCGTCCTCGACGGATTCCACCACGGCAGCGGTTCCGCCTGCTGCGGTGATGCGGTCGATGATGTGCTGCTGGATCTTGCTGACCGGATGAGACTGGTCCGGGTGCTTCACCTCTAGGGCGATGAACAGCCCGTTGACACAGCCGATGAGGTCAGGGAGGCCCGCCTGTTGGAACGGGCCTCCGTGAACCTTGAAGACGAACGCACCGGACCCAAGGCGTTCCTCGATGGCACGCTTGATGCGCTTCACGAGACGTGTCTCAGGTCCGGTGCGTGCCATTAGGCGAGGCCCGTCTCGTCGTCGTTCTCGTCCTGCGACTCGTCCCCCATCGCGGAGGCCGGGAAGAACGAGTTGACGTTCGCGTAGATCTTGCTCTCCGGACCCACCGGGTCGGAGTTCACGACCTCCACGCCCAGACGCTTGCCGACCATCTGGTCGCCGATCTTCACGGCGTCGAACTTCCCCGGCTTGAAGCCAACGGCCTCAAGCAGGTGGAACCAGTTGTCGAGCGTGGCACCCCGGTGGCCCTTGGACCCCGTGAAGTTGTCGTTGATGATGTAGAGCGTGGCAGCAACGGTGCCGCCCTCGCTCTCGCCCTCGACGCTCTTGAACGTGAACCGCAGGGACTGACCCTTGGGCGCCTCCTCGTTGTACTCCACAGCGTCGACCACCACGAGGTAGTTCCCCGGATTGAGTCGGCGTCCGAAGCGGGGCGTGTGCCCCGTCAGGTCCATCTTCGTGTCTGCCATTGTTCTGTCTTCCTGTGCGTGGTTGTTCGCGCACTTAGCGGATGAGGTCTAGGATTAGACCCCGGCGACACCCAGCACCGAGAGGTACTTGAGAAGGGTGACGCGGTTCTGCACTCCCATGACAGAGGGGATCTTGTCCGCCACCGCAGGGGAGCATCGAGTCTTCGCCACGATAGACGAAGAGGGCTTGACACGCACTACGTGCTTCTGAGAATCCCAGTCATCTGGGTCGTCCATCATGTGCGTGTAGAGAATCTGGTCGGAGCGAGAGACGGCAGGCGCCAGCGGACCCTTGTGGAGATCCGGCTGCATCTTGCTGTCCCCTGCCGCGTCATCGATAGCCTTGGTCTGGCTCGTCATGACGACGTGGATCGGCTTCTTGGCCGTGTGAGATGCGAGCCCGTACCAGAACGTGAACAGGTCGGTGAACCCGTCGGCCAGCGATCCCCAGAAAGCGAAGTCGGTGGCCGGGCGCTCCTTGGCAGGGGCGTCCATCGGCAGGCGCAGGAGGTACTTCTTCCACATCGTCTGTAGGGCGGACACGGAGTCGAGTACCACGGCGTTGTAGTCGTGGTCACCCTTGAGGAGTTCGTAGTACAGCAACTCCATCTCTGGGATTCCAGACAACTGGTGAATCACGAGGTTCTCGTCGTGGTCTGTGCCGTACAGGGAGCCGATGCCCTCCTCGCCCTTGACGTACAGGTAGAGCGTGAGGCCCGTCTCTGCGATGGTTCCGGCGAGGGTCGTCTTCCCGGTGCCGGGCTGCCCGTGGATGAGCACGCGAGCGTGGTCAGCCTGTCGTGGTTGGTTGCGGATGTCTCCGAGCAGGCTCATTCGTCATCTCCGTTGTCGTTGCGTCCGTACATGACCCACACCACGAAGGCGAGGAATCCGTAGAACAGCAGGTTGTTGATAACTACAACGTAGGGTTCCATCAGCGTGTCTCCGATACAGGCCCGCCCAGTTGGACGGTTATACAGTTGAGTTCGTGTGCAATGACGTAGTTGTACTCCCGAGAATTAGAATTGAAGTACCACTTCTCGCCGCAGTACGAGCACATGTCAGGGCCAGCGCAACAGCCGCAGCCGGAGTCCGTCTCCACAGAGTTCATGAGGACCAACTTGGCGAGGGTCGTGACGGTGGCCGCCCACTCTTCGACTCGGTGAACACTGAGATGAACCCAGAGAGTCGCTTCGGTATCGGCGGGCTTGCTGGCCGAACCCGTGATGTGCTTCCATTCGCAGTCGAGGAGCAGGCACGAGTAGGGGAGGGTACTCATGTGTCGCTCACGATCTGGTAGAACTCACGGATGGGAGTGGCGTCGTTCCCGTACATCTCCGCCACGCAGAGATCGCTGTACTCGCACCACCCGCACGCGCGGCCCGGCGCTGCGATGGGCAGCGCGGAGCCGTTGTCGAGCCGGGTGGCCCGGTCGACCAACTGCACCTGCTCGTCCAGCAGGCGAATGATGACCGTCTCGTTGATCGGCAGGAGGTTGCGGGAGAAGAACTTCTCGTCCCCCTCCTCGCGCGCAGCCTCGTAGTGGTCAGCGAACCGCTCGTCGTCGTAGGCGTGGTCGTGATCCGACGCTCGCAGTTCTTCACTGAGCAGATACTCAAGAGCCCGGTAATCCATGACGGACTGGTTCTTGTAGAGAGCACCCGCCTTCGTGAGACGAACGCGGGGCTCACGAGTGATGGCGTAGTCGTACTCGACAGCGTCGACCGACAGGCCATGCATGTCGAGGAACGGTGCGACGCCCCATGCGTACAAGTGCAGTTGACTGTTCGTGAGTCGGAAGTCGGTGGTCGGCTTCTGGCCCGTCGTCTTGTAGTCACGCAGGATCAAGAGCCCGTCTTCACGAAGGATGATCTTGTCGATCTTCCCGACGTAGGTGATGCCCGATGCCTCGTCGGTGCGCTGCCACTCGTACTCGACGGCCAGCACCTTGTCGGTGAGCAGGCTGCCTTGCGTAAACCATCGGGCGACGTAGCGGTCGAACAGGAACCACGCACGCTCAGGGATGGCGTCGAGGTCAGGGGACATGCCGCCAACCTTGGCCAAGAACTGTGACGTGAGGTAGTCCTGCACCTGCGTCACGAGTGTGCCGTCGTACTCTGTCGGCACTGGCATCGGGTCGATGAAGTCGAAGCCGAGGTTCATCGTGTCGGGCACCGGGTGCAGGAGTGACTCCTGCACCATACCCTGTCGGAGCCCGTGTGCGTACATGAGCGCGTGGAACCACGAGCCCAGCAGCAACTTCTCGTCGGTCGGATTCGTCGGAGTGTTGAGTCCCTCGACGTAGCGGTACACGAACTTCTGCTCGCAGGACCGGAGCGTCGAGAAACGACTGTTGTTCCAGAGGTCAGTCATGACCCCTCCTTTGCGTGGTAGTGGACGGCGGAGGCCGGACCGCCCAGTGTAGCACAGCCCGGCTCGCCGTGTCTCAGGACTCGATCTCGTCAAGTGCCTCACGGATCTTGGTGTCACGCGCACGGCGTGCGATGATGGAGTCGATGAGTCCCGCAGCCGCCTGCTCCGTGTTCATGTTGAGTCTCCAGATTTACGGCGTGGTAGTGGTGGGGGGAGGGAGGAGAGGCTCACGGCCCCTCCCCCGGTGCGGCTCAGGCGTCAGCCTTGGCCTTCGACGCCTTGCGTGCGGCGGTGACCTCACTGGCGGTCAGCGCGCGGACGTAGACGTCCTTGCCGCGCTGCTTCACCTCGATGTCATCCGAGGAGATGCGCCGGATGTAGCCCGCCTTGGTGGCGGCCGAGGCGTTGTCCTCGAACCCGTTGAGGACGATGGCCTCGTGGGTGCCGTCCTCCGTCAGCGGCATGTCGTGCGCCGCCGCGAACAGCGGGCTGTAGACGGATGCCTGCTCCCCACGGGTGACGCCGGGGACCTCCTTGGCGGCGGAGACCTTGCCGACGCCGGGGAGGTTCAGACTGGAGAGGTCGGGCGTGGTGTTCTTGGTGGCAGTTGCCATGTCATGTGCTCCTTAGTGAGCGGGTTGTGTGATACTCCCCCCAACGGGGGCCGAGGCTGATGTCAACCTCGATCGGTACAGACACTATATCCGAACTGGTCAGCAGATCGCAAGCCGCAGACTCTGCATCGTGCGCTGACCGCACAAGTAGTAGTACCGAGTCGTGCACGGTCCCGACGATCTGGATGTCCTCACGTCGATCAATCTGGGTCAGCCCTCGCAGCATGAAATCGCTGGCGGTGGACTGGATCGGGCTGTTGATCGCCTGTCGGATCGCGCCCGCCCGGACGAAGTCGTCCGTGCTGAATGCATCCGGCAGCCGCCGTCGCCTCCCGAAGATGTTAGTCACGAAGCCGCCACTCTGCACGAGTCTCGCTTGGTGAATGTGCCACTCCTCCAGCCCCTCCCACCGCTGGAAGAAGCGGGTCCGGATCTCGCGCGCCTCGCTCTCTGTGAACTTGACCCCGTAGGTGTCCTCCGCGTACGCCACGAACTTGCGGTGCCCCATGCCGAACAGGAAGCCGAAGCCGATGGCCTTCCCGGCTTGACGCTCGCCGGGCGTCACGTCCTCGACGCTCCCCCCGGTCGCCAGCGTGGCGTTCATCCGGTGCAGGTCGAGCCCCTCCAAGTAGGCCATGAGCAGGGGGTTGTCCGGCAGCACGTCCCGGTGGATGTACTCCGCCATGACTCGCATCTCGATCTGGGAGTAGTCAATCTCGCAGAACTCCCAGCCCGGCGGCGCTGCCCAGACAGGCTTGAGCGAGCGCTTGACCTGCTGCATGTTGGGGTCCGACGAGGACAGCCGGCCCGTCCTGACACGAGCGACGTGGTACTGGCCGTGCACCCGCGCCTCCCTGTCCGCAGCGTCGATCCACGACTCTAGGAACTGGGCCTCCTTTGACCCGTCCCGGTAGTCGAGGATTTCCTGCGCCACCCCGTAGCCCTCGCGCGCCAGCCTGTTGAGGACCCCGCTGGCCCACGACGCACGACCAGAAGGTGTAGTGTCCTGTACATAGAGATCACCGTGCTCGACCGCTGCCCCGGTGAAGGCGAGGAACCACTTGGACGTCGCCTCCCACGAGAGCGTCGGATAGTCACCCGGATCGAGCCCGTAGTACCCCGCCAGCGCCAGCAGGTTCATGGCAGCGGTGCCTGAGCGTGTCTGAGCGTGGCGGAGAGCAGCGCGAGCGGTGTCGAGGTCGAGTGGCATCCCCGTGGCGCTCACGCGCGTGAGAACAGCCTGCGCAGGGCGCACCGTGGACATGTACAGGTCGAGCAGGGCGGGCGGCAGGGCGGGGCGCTGCTCGTGGTACAGCCGGGCGGTCGCGATGGTGTCCAGTGCGTTGTACGGCGCGAGATCGAACCACGGCACGCGGGCCGCATCCTTCACGTCGATGCCCCAGTCTCCACCCATGAGGTGTGCGGCGTTGTTCTTGAGCCGCTTGCTCTCATTCTCATTGCGGAGGTGGGCAACCGTCATGGTGTCCCAGTAGATCGAGTCTGACAGGTTTACGTCAGTGTGCTGGCGGAACCATGCCACCTCGAACGGTGCGTTGTGGGCGATGAGGTCGTGACTGAGAGAGAACACAGCGATCTCCTGCGCCATCTGCCTCCACTTGTAGCCCCACGAACCGTGCGAGTGGCCGAGTGGTATGACCCACGTCTCCTCACCCGGAGCCGTCGTCGTGTAGGACACGGAGAGGATCTGCGCACCCCGCTCTGTGTGATCCAGCCCCGTCGTCTCGATGTCGAACGCGACCGGGTCGCGCAACTTCGCCATCCACAGGAGGAACGACTTGTAGTCCTCGTCTGTCATGACGTTGTGGTAGTGAGCGTGACTCATGCGGCAATGCCCTTTGTGATTTGGTCGAGTCGTGCGAGGATGAAGGCTTCCAGCCTGCCCTTTTCAGCGTGAGCCTGCATGATGATCTCGTCAATGCTGTCCCGCACGATCATGTGATGCAGCGTGACAGGATTCTCCTGCCCCTTGCGGATGAGCCTGTCGCGGGACTGGATGTAGTCGTCCCGGCGCTCTGACATCGAAAGGTACACAGCGTGATTTGCAACGACGAACTCGTTGATGGCGAGAGACACCGTCCGCATCTGGGCAACGACGACCTGCGTGCCACCATCGTAGAACGACTTGCGGATGTCACGGCGCTCCTCTCCCGGCGTAGCCCCGTAGATCATCTGGACGTTGATCTTAGACTTTTCCAGTGCAATAGTCATGCGGCGAATGTCGTCCACGAAGTGAGCGAACACCACCACTTGCTGCCCGGCTGAGACGAGGTCCGATACGAGGTCGGCTGCGTGCTTGATCTTGCTGTCACCCAGATGCTTGACGGCATCACCATCGGTCAGATGACCAGAGGTGAGTTGGCGAAGACGGAGCCACTGAGTCAGAGCGTTGGCCGAGATGTACGGCTCACCGTCCGGCCCCTCGTCCAGCATCATGTGCGTGGCTAGATCGTTGTACGCCTTGCGCTCCTTCGGAGTGAGCGTGACGTGGTGCGTTGTTGAGGTCACAGGCGGGAGGTCGAGGGCGTCCTTCTTGAGCACGACCACTGAGTCCATGCTGCGCTTGCGGTTGAGTTCCTTCTGGTTCTGAAAGCCGATGACCTGCTTCCCGTGCCAGCCTCCAAGGATCGCATACCTGCCCTCGAAAGAAGCCTTGCGCGTGCCGAACCGCTCCGGGTTGAGGAACCTCCACTGTGCGAAGATGTCGAGCGGGCTGTGTGGTGCGACCGTGCCCGTGAGAATAATGCGTTGAGGTAGGAAGCGAGCGAGGGAGCCGATGGCCCTGCTCATGTTGGAGTTGTGCCCCTTAATTCGGTGCGACTCGTCCACAACCATGAGGTCGAAGCCCCATCTACGGATCACGTCACAGAACTTGCCCCGGACTGTCTGAGATGAGGTGTACTTGTGAGACTGGGAGAAGATGTCGAGGTTGACCACGATGACGTCGAGCCCACGGTCGAGCGGCTCCAGATCGTTGAGTGTCTCGATCTTCTTCTTGCCCGAGCCCGTGAGCACGGTGACCCGCACGTTGGGCAGGTTGAGGTGCTTGGCGATCTCGTCCGGCCATGTGTCCACGGCGGAGAGCGGGGCGGTGACGAGCACCGCTGCCCTGTCGTGCACGTCCACGAGGTAGTCGAGGTAGGAGATCACGGTCAGCGTCTTGCCGGTGCCCGGCTCCCAGAGCAAGCCGCCACCCTCGTGCGAGATGAGGAACTCGACGCCCTGCCGTTGGTGCTGCATAAGAGGTGTGAGGATGCTCATGCGTTCTCCAAGTTGAGCGCCACGATGCGCTTCTTCTTGCCGCGTCCGGACACATCAACCATCTGCGCGGCCTTGAGATCATTGAGCACCCTCTTAAATACTGAGGATGAGTTGTACTTGCTCGCCACAGCGCTGTACCGTGGGTTCGGATACTCTGACAGGTACCGAACCATGTCGTGACGGATCTCCCGGTACTTAGGAGTGAACGGATCGAACGCACCCTCGACAGTGAACCGCTGGATGTCGGCCGGAGACTGGTACCGGATGAGCACCTCGTTGCGGAGGTGCCACATCACTCGATACGAGTTGCGCTTGATGGCCTCCTCGTTGCCTTCGTCACACGCAAAGTCGCAAATCATCCCGAGCATCTCGCTCGTGATACCGTGGGTACCACCGATGCGACTGAACGCTCTTTCCAGTAGCCTTTGGGCGTGGTGAACGTACTGAGCCTCGACTCTGAGTGGTCCACGAGGTGTCTGCACTTCGTACACAAGGATCTCCTATCTCACAGGGGGTAGGGGCCGCCAGCGACCCTACCAGAACCGCTCCTCGGATGTGGTATGCTCCGGTCCTCTCACCTTACGGGGGGGACCGGAGCAACCCCTATCCACTCACGGAGGGGTCACGAGAGCCCGTTGAGGCTCCGCCCGCTGCCGCCGGACCGTCCCATAGCCTCCACGAGCGCGTTGCGCTGCTCGTAGGTGTCCCGGTAGTCGAAGACCACCTCCGGGCTGTCCGTGGCGCAGTCAGCGAGAACGTGGCGGGCAGAGCCGTGCGCGCCCAGCCTCCCGGTGCGATCCTTGAGCAGTGAAATCGTGAATGCGCCCGACACGCCCTGTGAGATGCCCTCGTCAGAGGTTGGAGAGCCGAACCGACACGGATAGTTCATCGAATCCCGCTTGACCTCGTTGATGTCCCAGATGACTTGCAGCAGGTTCTCCTTTTCGCCCGCACCCTTCGGCCGCGCGTCGTTGGAGGCGGGCTTGTGATCGTGGACGATGAGCGTTATGCCCATGTTGAGGATGTCGTTGAGCCGCGTCGTCATCTGAGCCATCTCTAGGTTGTCGTTGATCGACACCCCGGCTTTGTGAGCAAGATCGGTGAAGGCGTCGATGATGACCACCGTGATCTCGTGCTCCTCGATGACCGCTGCCAGCCTCGACACGCCCTGTGGCCTCATGATGTTGACTGGGGGATTGATCCACGGTGCGACCCAGTGGTCGGAGCCGAGACCCAGCGCCGTGAACCTGTCTTGCACGATCCAGTCGGCGTTCTCATAGTCCATGATGAGCACGCGCTCACCCTTCTGGGCCATGCGCTTCGCCCAGTCGAACGTCACGAACGACTTGCCGATGCCCCGCCTGCCGATGAGAGCCGTAGCGACGTTGCGGACGACGAACTTGTCGAGCACAAACTCGATAGGCGGAAACTTGGCTGACTGGATCTCACCCGGTAGCCAGAGGCGCGAGTTGGGGGCGACTTCCGGAGGCGTCTCCTCCTCTTCACCAACAGCAGGGATGACCTCGAACAGCAGGTCGAGCGCCTTGGAGATCGCTGCCACGTTGGCACCGTCGGTGCCCAGCACCGTCGCTCTGCTCTTGATCGTCTCGCCCTCACGCACTCTCTCCGCACGAATACGGATCTCCTCCCGGCGCTCGTAGTTGTTGTCCTCGGCAGCCTCGCAGATCATGGTGGCGAAGTCGGAGAACTTGAGGTGGTGCTCGTTCCACCACCCGGGATTGCGCCCGTAGATCACATCCCAGAGCCCGTGGAGCACCTCGTTACGAGCGCCCGACGGCGGGTAGTTGCGGATGAGCAGGCTGGCAGCGCCGATGAGGTGGTGGGCAGTGACGATCTCCTGCCATCGGAGCGTCTTGACGCTTTCCAACGGACGGTCCCAAATATAGGTGTCCGGCATCCCGTCCTTGCGAATGTAGGTCGTAGTCGGAGGCGCGACGACGTACTGGAAGTCAGCAAACAATTCGACCAGAGCAGGCAACTTCTCCTTGTGGCCAACTAGGTTGCCGTCGTCGTCGTACTGTTCGACCTCAATCTTGACTACGTCAGAGATCGGATCGCGCTTCTTGACCCCGTCTGGAACGTCGTCGCATCGGTAGTAATAGTGAGTGCCCGGTCGGCGCGTTCGCCCAGCAATGGCCGTCGTCCACTCCGGAACAATGGCCGGCGCCACCTGCACTGCCTCATCACAGTCGAGGTCGAGAATGACGAAGCCGAGACCGGAGCGAACTCCTACGCCCTGTGAGTATTGAGCGTGGTAGGAGTCGAGATCGGAGGAATTGATCGGACGCTCGTGCCACGAAGTGATGTCGGTACGCTTGGCCGCTGTGATCGGGACGGTAGATAGACCTATTTCGTTGTAGTGGTCTACCCAGTCTGCGTGGCTGGATTCAGTCGTCAGAGACACTGATGTACTCCTTGTGAATCTGGTACGGTCGAGTGCGTGTTACGTTCGCAGCATCTGCCATGACAGCACCGGGGAGCGTGCCGTACCACTCCACGAACAGTGCGTCCCTGTCTTTGCGCGCCTGCTCCCCTCGTTCGATCCGACCTGCCAACATGCGGAGTCTCTCCAACACGAGGTTCATCTCTGTCACGGCGTCCAAGACGCCCTCCATCCGGTAGCGGACGCGCTACACTAGCCTCTCCGGACACCCCGCGCGAGGGGTTGGACCGCAGTGGAAGGACTCGCTACCTTGGAGAGCGCCGCGTCATCCCGTGTACCGGCTGCTCATGTGGTAGTGGGCACAAGAGAGCCCCCGCCGAATTCTTCCGGCGGGGGCTCTCGTCTTGCCGTTCTACGGGTTCAGAGCCGTGAACGCCCATCCCCTGTCACTGCCGCGCCCGTCGTCCATGAGGCGGTCGACGGTGGACGGGTGCAGCCGTATCGCTGCCTCGCGTTCGTTCATGGCACGGCGGTACGCCCAGCGACCCGCCACGACGACGCCGATGATGATGAGCAACTTCATGTCTTCTCTCCGGGTAGGGGCTCACTACTCTACCATTTAGAGTCTCTTGTCGTCAAGTAGTCTTTTGTCGTCAAGTAGTTGGAGACGCCGACTTGACAACTCACAAACAGTGTGCTAGCGTTACTCTCACATCGCCCCACTACCATAAGGAGCCGCGATGAGCCTCAATTGGAACGCAGCAGATACCGAGGTCTACGCTGACCTCATGACCCGTGGCGAGGATGCCACCTACACCGACATCGAGGGTGCTGTCCTCGATGCGATCATCTGGACCACTCTCGCGGTCGACCTCCCCGGCATCCCGAACAAGGGGGATGTGGAGGAGTTCGTCTGGCGGGCAGGACTGCTCGCTGCCATCGGGCACCACTGCTGCACCGTGAAGGGGCAGCCGTTCGCCCCGACCGCCGACGACCTCACTCGCTACATCGGGCTCACGACGAACGTGAGTCGCAAGACTCGACTCCAGTTCGTAAAGAAGACCCTGCTGCACGAAAGGGTGTCGTGGAGCCCGAAGACGCACCGAATCTTCGACTCCGTCGAGGAGGGGGCCGAGACTCCGATTTGACAACTCACAAACAGTGTGCTAGCGTTACTCTCACATCGCCCCACTACCAAAGAAAGGCCATAAATCATGTGTTACGCCCCATTTGCCGGAGAAGCACCCGGCGCATATGTAGAGACGAGGCCGGTGATCGACGCGCCAGTGAAGGCCGCAACGGCTTTCTTCAAGGTGCTGCGTGACATGCCGGTTGACCGCGAGGTTTGCCTCATGCTCGTGCTGGACACCAAGCACGCCCTCATCACTACAGAGGTCGTGAGCCTTGGCAGCGTTGATCACACTTTCATGGCACCGCGTGAGGTGTACCGCTCTGCTCTGACGCACGGGGCGGCGGCCATCGTTCTCTGCCACACCCATCCGAGCGGAAGCACTGAGCCGTCGTCCGATGACGAAGCAGTGACCCGCAGGCTCGCCAAGGCAGGCGAGACCCTTGGTGTCAACCTGCTCGACCACCTCGTTATCGGTGGCCAAATCTGGACCTCAATGGCCCGTCGCGGGTCGCTTGGAAACAACTGATAGGCACGACCACCACCACTACCGAAGGGCAGACCATGACTACCGCAACGACCTACGCACCACTCGCTGACGACGTCGACGCGATCCGCGAGGCGGGGCGGGTGGGTCGGGACGACTACGACGGCATGGCCGACCCGCTTTACATGCGCGTCCCCGATCACGTCACGGAGTATGCACCATGATCTTCCTCCGCTACCTCATGTTCATCGGCCTCGTGCTGGGCGTTGGGGCAGGGGTCCACGACGCCTCGTGGCTCATCCTCGCCGCCGTCTCCGCCTTCGGCCTCATGAAGACTCACTCTGACTCGACTTGACAAACTTGACAAGGTCCGGTAGCGTACTCACTACCGCATCTACCACGACAGGAATCACGGTGACTGACTTGATCCACTACCACTACTACAACGGCCTTCCCGGTGGCTACGTCCCCAATC
>Ga0136596_1000214_pt1 | contig 30079 bp, 21 predicted proteins | sample AntRauTorcE11897_FD_101387 | JGI IMG/M metagenome (GOLD analysis project Ga0136596, IMG submission 101387) | Saline lake microbial communities from Rauer Islands, Antarctica - Metagenome Torckler E11 #897 | ecosystem: Environmental > Aquatic > Non-marine Saline and Alkaline > Saline | place... | reverse complement strand
TTTCTTTTCACCCTTTTTATAAATACCGCTACCTTTGCGGGATATATCTTTTTAATGAATCTGAGTATACAGTCCTGGCCTGCTTTTCTGGTGATGCTTTTTATTGGCACGGCCGGACTTTCAGGTGTTGCAACTATGACCGCTGCCGTGGTTTCACAAGCAGATCGAAAAGGAGCCATTTTTTCTGTACTTAGCATCCCTTTATTCATGCCGCTGGTTCTGCTATTGGCAGATATCAGTAAAACAGCATTTGTGAGCGGCGGGGACGGATCATTGAATAATATCACCGCATTGGTCGGATTTGCAGGAGTAACGATAACAGCCGGAATTTTACTTTTTGATTATATTTGGGAGGAATAGACACAATGGATATCAAATTTGGAAACCGGCGTATAATTGGCCAAAAACGAGCTAAAGAACAGGTGGAACGAATCCTGTCTTCAGACCGTGTAAGTCATGCCTATTTACTTTCTGGACCTGCAGGAATTGGAAAAACCGCTTTTGCCCTTACTTTAGCTGAAGCTATTAACGGGATAGATCACCTCAGTGAACTCGGAGGATACAAGACTTCCAAAAAATCATCCTGGTTCACCCACCCGGATATTCATGTTTTTATTCCAAAACCCACTTCTGCAAAAACTGAAGAGCTGAGAGACCGACTCGAGTTGTTAGCTAAAGACCCTTACGAGATCGTAAGCTTTTCGCAGCGACCTTCTTTAGATGACGAGTCTTCCAAAAATCTGCAGGCATTTTATCCGATCGATTACTTCCGTGAAGACATCCGTCCTATCGCAAAGCTAAAACCTAACGAAGGGAATCGCATTGTGATCATTCTCACTCAGGTTGAGACCATGCGGAAGGAAACAGCTAACGCATTTTTAAAATTACTGGAAGAACCTTCTGACCGACTGATGTTTATTCTGACTACAGAAAGCTATGAGAGCCTGCTCCCTACCATAACCTCCCGCTGCCAGCATATTCCTTTGGGAACATTAAAAGACAAGGAAGTTGAACAGGGGTTGATAGAAGTTGATGGACTGAAACCGGATGAAGCGGCTTATCTCGCCCGGGTTTCAGGTGGAAATTATGCCATGACCCGCTTCTTTGATATTGATAAGCTTAAGGAAAACAGGGATTCTGTGGTTGAATATATGCGTATGGCATTCAGTCAGGATGCTATTGGCCTTTCCAAGCTTGTACAAGACTGGCAAAGCACGAATAACATTGAGGGATTGATCTCTATCACCAACCTCATCGAGATGTTCATCCGTGACCTGATGGTGTACCGCGAAACTGAGAATAAAAAATACGTAACAAACATTGATCAGCTGGAATCCATACAGAAATTTGTGAAATCACTGGATGATGCCCGATTGGAAGAAATGATCAGCCAGCTTGATTCCTTCCGCCCTGCCCTCCGGCAAAATGTGAATCCCAAACTCATATTTATTGTTTTAGCTTTACGTTTCTCACCCCTGATGCGTGGGCTTGATCCCATCATTCCTGAAGAAGAAAATTGGAAACATGTACCAGCTATTACAGAATAATGAGCGATATTAACTTTCATAAAATGCAAGGAGCCGGCAACGACTTCGTGATAATTGACAACCGCGATTATGGTTTTGAGCTGGAGGAGATCATCCGATTCACCCCAAAACTGTGTGACCGTAAATTTGGAATAGGCGGTGACGGAATATTAGTGCTTCAACCAGCTCAGCGAGATGAAGTGGATTACACCATGATCTACAGAAACGCTGATGGTAGTGATGCCGGAATGTGTGGAAATGGTGCCCGATGTCTCGTTTTGTTTGCTTTTAAAAATGGATTTGGAGCTACGCAGACCTTCAACGTTCACAAAAATGTATATGAAGCTGAAGTTCATAATGATGAAAGCGTGAGTGTTCATTTCCCCGTTCATGTAAATACCGAAGACCTTCAGCTAAATGGTTTAGACCTAGTAAAAGCTGATGCGGCGACAGAGCACCTGATCCGATTTGTAGAAGAGCATGAGTTGGATGATGAAGAGCAATTGGTTGAAACAGGAAGCACATTACGTTATCACAAGGAAGTTGAGCCACCTGGAAGTAATATCAACTTTGTACACTGCCGCAATGAAAACTCCATTTCTCTTCAGACGTACGAGCGTGGTGTTGAGGATCTGACGCTTGCCTGTGGAACCGGAGCTTTGGCTTCGGCAATAGCTACTCATCATCATATGAAAAGCCAAGAAACCCATTCGAATTTTAAGGTCAATGTAAAGGGAGGCACACTGCGAGCTTCTTTCAGCTTTGACCCTGACACAAATACTTACCATCAACTAATTCTAACCGGTCCCGCACATTTTGTTTTTAAAGGCTCTGTTTCCATTTAACATCTTACTTATCATGTTTCTTGCAGTAGGTTGCTCTGCTGGCATTTCTACCTCTACTAACAACGTACAAACAGAGCACTACCTCAGCAGGTATTTGGTTCCCAATCAATTACCGGCTCCCGAAACCATAAAAAGTATTCAGCTTTACAGAAATGGAAGCGTAAATAATCCCCCGATCATAGAATTGAAGACAACCCAACAACTGACTCTCGCTTTTGATGAGCTGACGGACCTTTCTGGACAATTCCGGATCATATTTACCCATCATAATCGAGACTGGAGTGAAAGCAATATTCCCGAGGATTGGTATTTAGACGGAATGAATGAACTGATTGTGGGTGGAGGGAATAAAAATCAGCTATCAACCCCGAGCTATTTTCATTACGACGCTGAGTTCCCAAACCAACAGCTTCAGTTCAAGATCAGCGGAAATTACATGTTACACGTTGTTGATTTTTCATCCGGAACACGTCTTTTTTCACTACCCTTCTTTGTAACAGAGAATGCCGGTGAAATGAGATCCTGGGTCGAAACTAAATATAATGCCGGCCCTGAAGGTCAAGCTATTGACCGTCCATTCAGTGAATTCATATACCCCGATTTCATTGAATTCCCACAGTTCGATCTTAACTTCTATTTTGTTCAAAATCGCTTTTGGGGTGATTTCAAAAGATCTGAAAACTATGATTTTACTGAAGAAGACCGCACTCAGTTCCACCTCTCTGAAGAAAATGCATTCCCTGCTAATTTCGATTTCATTGGACTAAGACTGAATAATTTTTTTATTGATGGCCGACAGATAGTAGATTGGCTTCCTGAAAAAAAACCACCGAAAATTGTACTCCGAGAAGATATCCTGAACTTTAACTCCAGACCTATAAGTGGATGGGGAGCTTCATATGGTGAACCCAAAACAACTGAGAATTCAAGGTATGCAGAGGTAAAATTTCGTTTTCAGGATGGAGGGCAATTCTCCGCTTCAAAAGGGGTCTATTTAGTAGGAGATTTCAATCAGTGGGTATTGGAAGACAATAATAAACTTACCTACAATGAAAATTCAGGATATTGGGAAACTACTTCTTTGATCAAGCAAGGAACCTATACTTATAAATACGCGATCAAGGAAAGCTCCGATCAGATCGATGATCTAATACTGAGTGATAGTATAACCCGTCAGAATCAGGAATATACCAGCTTTGTGTATTTTCAAGACCCTGAATACCGATATCACCGATTGCTTCAGGTTCAAAATTTCAGATCAGGTTCCTAGTACAGTTTATATTAAAAATCGATCCCGATAGAGAAATAGTGAATGGGGTCGCTTTTAAATCCGGATCCCTGATATGGCCAGCCAATATCATACCTGAAGGGCAACCCAAATACAATAGTCCGTAGTCCAAATCCACCACCTATCAAAAGGTCTCCATCAAGGTAGGGAGCTTCGCCGATTCCAACCACATTTCCATTCTGATCACGAAGCTGATACGTTCCAAACTGTTCTTCTGCTACTTTAAAATCCAGCTTTGCATCGTTAATGATCGGGTTCCCATTAGCATCTGATAGTCCATAATTGATTCGATCGCCCCAGGCAGACCCAACATCTAAAAAGGCCGTACCAGTCAAATTGTAAAGTGGCAGAATTGGAATTGCTCCGGGAACTATAGCCGCAAAAAGCGGAAACCTGAATTCTGCGTTGATCAAAGAGAAATTACTTCCATAAATGCTATTATAAGCATAACCACGCACCGGTAAGGCCGGTACAGTGAAAAAGCTGTCTGTTAACTTATCAAATGAGAGTCCATTTTGGTTGAATCGCTGATTGATCCACCCCAACCTTCCTCCCATGAAATAAGTCTGTTTATCAGGACCTATTGAAGCAGCTCCTGAAGCTCTCACAGCTACGCTATAGCGGGCACCAAGATTGAAGTACTTCCTGTAATCCGCAAGCACTGATGCGAATTGAGGGGCATTCTCACCAACACCAGGACTACCGGAAAAACCAATAGAATAACGATTCCCACCTCGAGGGGTAAGAAATCCAGGCAATGTTTGATCATTGGTAAATATCACTTCAGGGTATAAAAAGATACTTCGTTCATTACCGGTTGAGTTCTGACCAACAGAGTATCCTGAAAAAAGATCACTCATTGAACTGTAATCACGTGTGATTCCCAATGTAGAGAAACCGGCATCTATTCTCTTAAATTTATTAATAGGATACTGTGCATTTACACCTCCACCAAATGTTCTGAAACGGATATTCTCTCCAAAAAAGGTCTGGTACTGCCGTGATGAATGGAAGTATGAAAAATACCAGTTAGTTCGATTTTTCATATAACCATACCGTAGCGAGTAATCGCTGTTTCTTAGATCAGAAACAAAATTGGTGCCTAATGCGATCTGATGGTCCCCAAGAAGATCACTGATTATAAACTGAGTAAGAGCATAGGAACCATATGTTGAAGCTACAAAAGTAGGATTATAGGAAATATCAGTAGAAAACTTCAGGCGATAATCTTTTGGTTGAAAACGGCCGTCTTCAGTAATATTATTATCAGGATTAAAATTGATCACATCCTCCAGCATAAGGGTCGTATCCTGAATGACTTCTTCACTAAATACATAGTTCCGAAAATCGATCTCGTCTGACTGCTCTTCTTCCTGTACAGTAGTATCAGTCTCTACTTCTGTCATTTCAGCTTCCCCGGGATCCGGTACAGCTTGCTGCGGATCAGGTTGTACAGCAGATAGGCCTGAGGCAAACATTTCACGTGCATAACGGGTAGCAGGTACGCGTTCAGCTTGAGTTTCAGATGCTCTTCTTTGAGCCCAATAATTTTGTGAAAGCTCCTCAGATTTTCTTCTTTCAAACGGTGATCGCAACAAGAAAACATCCAAATAACCTTCATTGATAGAGTTGAGGGCTAACCGAGAACCATCTGAACTCATAGAGATCTGAAAAGCTCCTGTTTGCAAATTTGTTAGTGGAGTTGCTGTTCTTGTATCCAGGTCAAATGAATAAATATTCTGTATTCCATTCCTGTCAGAAATAAATACTAACCGGCCATCACGAGTAGCTTGAGGTGACTTTTCACTCCATAGTGGCGTATCTGTGAGTCTTGTTGCGGTTCTTGAATTTAGCCTTACTCGGTATATATCCGATTGGTATATACTTTCATCACTTAGAAGATCATAACCGACATTGTAGCTATGCAGTGCTGTTTTATCTCCACGGTCTGAGGTAAAATAGATTGACTCTGAATCGGCACTCCAAACAGGTTGCGTATCAGAAAAGAAATCACCGGTTATATTAGTGATTGTCTGAGTATTAAAATCGTACACAAATATATCCTGATAAGGACCGATATTTCCATCAAAAGCTAATTTTTGACCGTCCGGCGACCAGGAAATAGAAGCAATGGCGTCAATACTTGGAAACTCGATCTTATTTATTTTACCAGTCTCATAGTCAACAATGGCAATATCATCTCTGCCCTTCGATTTTGTTGACAAAGCGATCTTTCTTCCATCTGGAGACCAGGTTATATTTGGATTCAGAATATTAAGCTCTTCAAATTCTGGATTATCTTCTCCCCGGATCACTGTTTTTAACCTTGTTCCGTCAATGGCGCTTATGGCTACCACATCAAAATATCCGCGCTTATTTGTTATAAAAGCAACTTTATCACCTTGTGGTGAAATTGCAGGACTTGTGTTATAGGTCCCAAATTCACCTCTTTTTGTGAGTTGAGTTGCTATCATGTCTACTCGTTCCCTTTCAGCAACTTCGGGGTAGTATCGTTCCTGTAATGCATTTTCCCATGCGTTTGACAGCTCTTCTAAATTTAAGCCTAATGATTGCTGTAACCCTGCCTCAACACTTCGTGTAGATTTTATCCTCTGAAGGATCTCAGCGATCTTTTGCCTTCCATATTCCTCTGCAATAAAATTCCATAAAGATTGACCGCCACGGTAAGCATAATAGCCACTTAAATTTTGGATTGGAGGCAGATAGTTATTGATGACTGCATCCCGAATGTACATATCGGTGTTGGTATCCCAGCCTAAGGCAGTGTACTCAGCCAAGCCCTCTTCGAACCAAAGTGGAAATTGCAGCTGAATATTATTTCTGATAATGGAGTTAATGGTCCCACCATAGAACATATCGTTGAAAACATCGTGCACTAGTTCGTGATGGAGTGTTCGCCTGAAATCATTATAATCTCCTGCAAAAGGTACTGTCATCCGGTTTTTTAGTTTGTCGGTAACACCGCCTATTCCTTCTGAGTTGACAGGTAAATTAACGACATTTGTCTGAGAGAAATCGTTGTGAGAATCGTAAATAATAAGTGGAATACGATTGGATATCTCATGATTGAAATCTTCGCTAAGCTGTTTATAAGCGGATTCAATACTCTTGGCAGCAAATTCAGCTAACTCATAATTTTTAGATCCATAATAATAGACATCAAAATGCGTAGACTGGACATATCTCCACTCAAAATCTTCGTACTGTACCCTGTTTTTCCCAAAGGAATAGTACTGAGCTACAACAGGAACCGTGCTGGAAGCTAGAAATAGGACTACAAATGTTAAAACAGATAGTACGTTTATTTTCATATTACTATAGATTACAAGTTACTTTGCTAACCCAAAATCAATTTGACGTTTTTGCAGATTTGTGCTTTTGACACGAACTCTGATCTCATCGCCAAGCTGAAACTGTTTACCGCTTTTACGTCCAACCAAAGAATGGCGTTTATCGTTGTAAACAAAATAATCACTTTTCAGATCGCTGATTCTGATCATTCCTTCACAGTAAATATCTTTTAGGGTTACAAAAATTCCCCGTTCCATCACACCGCTTATAATTCCGTCAAACGTCTCACCGGTTTTCTTACTTAGAAACTCAACTTGCTTCAATTTAACTGAATCACGTTCGGAATCAACGGCCACTTTTTCTCTCTCGCTGCAGTGTTCGCCATCCTTCTTAAGTTGATCGTAGGTGTAAACACGGGCACCGGCATTATAGCCTTTCAGTAACCTGTGAACAATTACATCCGGGTAACGACGAATCGGGCTGGTAAAGTGTGCGTAGTGTCCAAAACCAAGACCAAAGTGACCAAGATTATTTGGAGAATATTCAGCTTTAGCCATTGCCCTCAACATCAACCCGTTAACGATATACTCCAGGCTTGTATTTTCCACTTGTTTTAAAAGATCATTAATTCTTTTTGGGCTGATCTTTTTCGCTGCATCGAATTGAATGCCAATGGGTTTTACCTGTTCCGCAATACCGGCTAGCTTCTCCGGATCTGGCTTATCATGCACTCTGTAAAAGAATGGAAAGAGATCTTTTGAGCGCTTCTTATCAGATTTCTTCCTTAACTCTTCAACATGGGTGGCCACTGTTTTGTTGGCCAAAAGCATGCATTCCTCAATGAGGCGATGAGCAAAAATTCGTTCTTTTATGATCACCTTGATCGGAGTTCCGTCGTCATCCAATACAAATTTAGGCTCAGGATTATCAAAATCAATAGCTCCTTCCCTAAAGCGCCGGTCAAGGAGTGTCCGAGCCAATTCAGCAACCATATTTACTTCTTTGCTGATCTTATGCTTTTTCCCGTCTACCACTTCCTGGGCTTCTTCATAAGTAAAGCGCTGCTTGGAGTGTATCACCGTTTCTTCGATAGAATAATCTACCAGTTTACCATTTGGAGCAACCTCCATGAAGCAACTATAGGTCAGTTTATCTTCATTGGGGCGTAAACTACACACTCCGTTACTTAATACTTCCGGGAGCATGGGAATCACTCTATCCACCAGATAAACGCTTGTACCGCGCTTATGGGCTTCTTCATCTAATACCGATTTGGGAGTCAGATAGTGCGTCACATCGGCAATGTGTACACCTAGGTAATAATTGCCGTTATCAAGCATTTTTATACTCAGGGCATCATCAAAATCCTTAGCGTCTTCGGGATCAATGGTGAATACATTTTCATCGCGCATATCGCGACGTCTTTTGCATTCTTCTTCCGGGACTTCAAGCGGAATCTGGTGAGCATAGTCTTCCACTTCTTTAGGGAATTCGGCTACCATATCATTTTCTGCGAGAATGGATAAGATATTGGCATCATTAGATCCTGATTTACCCAGTACAGATTTTATTCTTGCTTCGGGCAATGCTTTGGGGTGAACCCAGTTTACCAGTTCAAAGATCACTTTATCGCCATCTTGTGCTCCATTCACGTATTCAGGCAATACAAAAAAGTTAGTGTGAACCGATTGAGGATCTGCTTCGATAACAAAGTTCTCTTTACTAACTTTAGACAGTGTACCTACATAAAAATCTTTACCTCGCTCTACAATTTCTAGGATCTTGCCCTGTGGCTGTCCGCTTCTTTTATTTTTTCCGGTGATCCTGATCTTGACAATATCATCGTTTAGCGCTGTTCCCACATCTCGTGATGAGATCATCACATCTTGTTCAAGCTCTTCCGTAATAACATACCCGGTTCCACGAACTGAGATGTCGATTTTACCTTCTAAAATATCTTTACTTCCGGATGACTTGCTTTTTGAAGGCTTTTTCTTGTTACCCAGAAATACATAATTATCCTTCCTGGTTATAGTATTGTCATTTGACAATCGGCTTAATGATTTGTCTAACCTGTTGATTTCATTCTTACTCTCTAGACGCAGAACGCTTATCATTTGTTCTCTCGTCAATTTATTATCCGGGCTGTTCTTGATCAGATCAACGATCAGCTCTTCAAATTTACTTAGTCTTTCTTTTTTACTCATTAAAATATCTCTATGCGGGATCTTGGTCCCTGCTAATTTCTGTTAAATCTTCTTGATTCTGTTCTGATTCTGATTCCTTTTTATCGGATCCAAACAATTTCCTAAAAGGTGAGAATAAACGCTTAAAAAAATCATTCCAGGTATTAAAGTTGACTTTAGCTTCAAGTCCTAACCCATTTATATCCTGAGATTGTTGTGATTGTTCGGTACTGCTCAATGTTCCAAAGGAAAGGTCCTGACGGTGAAAGGCAGTCATTGCAAACGTCCTGTTGATCCTGTAGGTAGCCCCAAGGTCTCCGATATTCGATTGCCGTCCTGTAATTTGTCCTTCTCGTCGCAGTATAAGTTTATCGTTATATAATCTTAGCGCAACCCCAAGATCAACCTGATTATAGGTATTAAGGTTAAAGTCTACATCTAAACTACTCAAATCGCTGTTCAATAACGAATTTACCTGATTTGATAACAATGGGTTAATAACCTGGCTGGACAACAAAGGGTTCAACACCGCTGCACTTCCTGATAGGTTTTCACCAAATAAATTATTTTGGGTCTGGCCCGATGATGAAACCGGTATAAAATTCCCCATAAGCATGAAGTTGGCAGCTTGCAGCAGCTTCAGATCTTCATCCCTGTTGATGGAAGCAATCTGTGTTGACAGTGTAGAATTTTGCTGTGACTCAAAAGTATCGGGTAATCGAAAAAAGAAGTTATTCTCGATACTTGAAATAGTCCCCCCAATGTTAAGCACCAGGTCAACGGGGACACGCTGGGAGTTTTCAGGGTCACTTGCCCTGGAACTACTTAAGGTAGTAATATCAGGACGGGCGCTATATACAGCATTCAGGTTATTAAAACGGGCATTTCCGGGATCGCCCTCCCAAACAATTGACCCTCCTGATTCAAGTTCAAATCGGCGGGTAAAAATATCTCCACTTACAAATTGATACCTACCTCCCTCAATATCAAACCGGCCAAACATTGATACTTCTTCATCCTCAAGTAAGATCCTTAACCGACCGGTACCTTCAGCAGTAACAATATCTCCGGTTACCGGGTCAAATATTAGCTGCACGGTCATCGGGTTTTCAGCTACAAACTGCAGATCAAGCGTAAAACGTTCTGCAAAGGAAAGATCCACTTCCTGTGGAGATTCTGCTCCGGGGGTCCCGTTGCCCTGCCTCCCAATACTTCTGCCATTCTCAACCTCATCAGCATCAAAAGAATTTACAAATCGAATAAACCTGTTATCCTGATTAAAGTCTGTTTCTTCAAGCAACGGAATTGATATCTCTGAGAAATCAGAAATATACATCGGCTCTTCTGTTCGTAAAACAGGGGCAAAATTTGTACCGGAAATGGTAACAGTACTTGAACCATAAGCCGAGCCAAAAAAGGCAGCCGTTGGGTCAAAAGAGCTATTCAAGAACTGAAATTCATTCATCTCAAGTTTAATATTCATGCTATCTGTTGGGGCAAAATCATTGAAGTCGTAATACCCGCTAAGAATTGCATTACCACCAGAAGGGTCGATCAGATAGATATCTTTAAAGGTTAAGCCATCATCTCTTGTAAATGATATTTCACCCTGAGCATAGTAGTAAGTGTCAAGAAATAGTGGCCGAAGAAATGCTGCGTCCTCAGAACCAACCATAAAGTCTGCATTGAAATCGTATGTATCTGCATTACCCCAGATCTTACCCTTTCCATTAGCCAAGCCAGATCCCTCAGCAAATACTTTCGGGCCAATAAGAGGGAGAATCCAAAGATCTATATTCTCAAAATCTATGTCGAAATTATACAATGAATCTGCAGCCGGGAATTCCCCTTCATCTGGAGCCAATACATACCCGTTTATAGTGAATTGCTGTCCTCTTCGGTCGCTATTCTCAAAATACTCCGGGTATTTTGCAGAATCAGTGCTTACGGTGATATTGGTATCAAATCGATCGAGGTCTGAATCATACAAACTGGAAAGGTTCAGGTCACCAACCAGCGAACCACCGAAACTAAGGGTTTCGATATCAATATCGCCAAACACAGTGGGCACAGAAGTTAGCGTACGGGTGGTAAAACTTCCGTTTAAAATTCCTCCAAAACTTAAGCGGCCACCAATTATATCTGATATTTGATCCAGATCTATAGCATTAACATTATAGTTTACAGAATCTTCCGGGGAATTACTGAATGTCCCGTTAACTTCTAATAACTGTTGATCGCTTTCAAACAAAAACTTATTAAGTACTAACTTTTCGTCTGAACGATATGTAATAGTGGGTATACCTCGGCTTTCCCAGTTATAAGAATCAGTGCCAAGTACAAATTCCCGGATCTGCATGGTTATAGCATCTTCTAACAATCTGCCCCGCCCGGCTAGAGCAAATGAGGCACCATCAGACAGGTTGGAAATATTGGTAGTGATGTCTACCGAATCCTCTCGAAGATTTGCAACAACATCAATAGCCCTTGCCTGTAAAAAATCATAATCAACAGCGCTTGCACCGGCCTGGATCTGAAGATTTGAAAAATCTTTGAGATCTACTTCTCTTCTAAATCCACCGGTAACCTGCACCACCAAAGAGTCTGCCAGGAAATCACCGAACTGTGTCAACTGGTCGTTGAAGGAGGTATTGAAAAGCAGCTGTTGCGAATTGACATTAAGTGAAGAACTGAACCTGGCAGTGGATGCCATTTGTGGCATATTTCTGAAATAGAAATCCAATATTCCCGGATTTTTTATTCTTCCACTAACATCTAAACTTTGATTTTGTGTGATCTGAGTGGTATCTGTAACGGAGTATCCGGTGTTAAAAAGAATTTCGGTGTTGATCTGATTCTGAAAATATTCACTCCATTGTGGCCAAAGCGCGACTATTGATGAAGGATCAAAATTACCTTCTGCTGTTGCATCAAAAGCTGTGGAAGTAAGTCTCAGTACTCTGTTTTGAGATTCACTGCTGTTAAAATCAACATAAAGCTGGTGACGGCCTAAGGTATCTTTCTCTGAGACCGCTTGAAGTACATCAAAACTTAATTGGCCTGAGACGTTGTCTAAGTTGCTTCCGATTAAGCTCACATCATACTCGATATCGGCCTGAATAGGGTTTAACCCAGAACGCTGGATCAACTCATTTAGCTGCAGACCATCCGCTGATCCTTGGAGTGAAAGCCTTGGCATTTCTTCCCTGATATCCAGCCACCCATTAGCTGTAAACAAAGAACCACTTAGATCTAATCTCAGCTCTGGTTCTAAGTACCCGTTATCCCAGTTTGCTAGCAAGTAGATCTGATCAAAATCTCTGCTATCCATCATTCCCTGATCAGACTCCACTACCAACCCACCTCTAGCGGTTCGTGGATCAAATGATGAACTTTTGAATTCCCCTTTCAAACTTAAATTTGTACGCTGAATTCTGGGATCGATCAAATAACCAAGGTCCAGTGAATCTGTACTGAAATTAAAAGTTGATGCAATATCTTCTCCCCATACGAGACTACCGTCCATGCTGATCGATCCCCGGTCTCCTTCTGCATTGAGCACTAAATGTGTGGAATCCAATCGACCGGATATCATTCCGGAATACCGGGTTTCCGCAATCGCTTCTATATGATTTGCTGATAATACCGACTGCATAGCGCCCAATTCAAGCTCATTAAGGATCAAAGATTCGATATCAACTTCATACAAAAAGGAAGAGGCTTGAATAAGGTTTTCAAGCTTTCCACTGAAATTTGTATGGCTTTCTCCAAAGATCAACTCCCCTTCATCAAAGCTAAACGAATCAAGAGTTCCCTGCCCTGACAACGAGGCCTGTAAATACTCAGGTACTTCGGGTATTCCGGGAAGCAAGCGTTTAAGATATGCCGGTTCCAGCCAAAATCTGTCAATGATCAAGCTGAGGTTTGAATTAGCAAGTTGTGCGCCAATATTTCCTTCAAGGATATTAATATTATCGGCTTCAGTACTAAAGCGAACGGTAGAATTTCCGGTACTGATATTAAAAGCATTCAGCTCGAAAAACTGATCATCATTATAGATCTGTCCATACATCTCAACGGTACCGAGACCGGCCTCAGAAGCATTAAAAAGCACATGATTTATATCTATGAACCGCTGATCTTCGGTAAACTCAAAAAACATATCCATCTGCAAGTTCCTGAGATGCAGACTATCGGAAGAAGTGAAATTATTATCCTTGTCAGATATATTCCTTAATACAATATCACCGTTTTGAATGATCACAGAAGGAATGATAACCTGGAATCCAAAATCAGGTTGTTCTTTCACCGAATCACTTACAGATCCGGCAACAGATGTTCTGGTCTCAAATGCCTTATGGATCGAGAATTCTGAATTGGGATCAAAATAAGTGACAGGGTCTTCCATTCGTAATGACTTGATGAGCATACGATTTCGGAATACCGACCAAACGTCAAGTGCTGCACTGATTTCAGAGGCTTCTAAAACTGGGGTGTAAGCGGAAGAATCCTCATAGATCTTAACCTGTTCCAATTCCATATTAAAAGGCAGGAATCCTTTTATAGAACCAATAGTTAGCACACCCTGATATTTCTCACTGAACTGCTTTTGAAGTTCTATCGCAATGCGATCTTTTACCGGCTGAAGCTGCATAGCTCCAAATAAGGTCCCAAAAACTATAGCCACAGTAAGTATCAGAACCCCGATAAAGGTCCACAATACATTCCATGATTTATATATCCAGCGCAGATATGCCACTATTGAAAGATCTTTAAAATATGATGCCAGGTTTGTTCCACAAATTCAGTTTCAGAAACTTTATACACATAAGGGGAGCTGACTTCTTTTAGTAATACTAACCGAATTTGTTCGTCCTTAACTTTTTTATCTGATTTCATCTGTACTACCAACTCTTCAGGAGTAGATTTTATTTGATTCAATGTGAATTTATACAACGACTTAAACTGTAATAAATTGGATAGCTCAATATGTGCTCCTAGTTTGTTGGATGCATAAACAGCAGCGATCATTCCGGCGAAAACAGCTTCGCCGTGGGAGTATGTTGAATACTCCCCCTCCCTTTCGATAACGTGTGCAAAAGTATGCCCAAAATTTAGGAAAGCTCTTTTACCTGCCTCCAGAACATCCTCAGCTACAACATCCGTTTTTATCTGTGCGCTCTTTTTTATGAGGGGCAACCACGCTTTTCCTTCCGTGAATTGGCCCTTTTCTATCAACATATTTACTTGTTGCAAAATTTCAGGGCTATGGATCATCCCATATTTCAATACTTCACTCAGGCCGTTTACCCACTCCTTATCGGCTAAGGTTTCAAGATACTTAACATCAGCAAACACCGCATTAGGTTGATAGAAACTCCCTACCAAATTTTTCCCCACAGCGTGATTGATTCCTGTTTTCCCTCCAATAGAACTGTCAACCATCGCAAGGAGCGTGGTGGGAATATGGATCAAAGGAATTCCACGAAGTACCGTAGCAGCTACAAATCCGGCCAGATCTCCGGTCACTCCTCCCCCAATTGCAAATAGTGGTGTTCCGCGTTCTACTCCTTTCTCAAGTAAAAAACTGAGTGCTTTTTGATAGATATGAAAACTCTTGGCTTGCTCGCCGCGGGGAACTTCAAAAATATGAAGCTCGGGAAACTTCTTGCTTAATATAGATTCAAAATGCGAACGGTGATGTTTCAAAACAAAGGCATCCACCAGTACAAAAGCTTTTTTAGAGCTCAAAGAACGGATATACGACTCCAGTTGATCCGAAAGGTCGTGACCAAAATGAAGGTTATACTTTTTTTCTGTAGATGTTTGAACGGATATTGAATCAGACATGCCGGGTAATTTTATCTTTGGCTGCCTCTGCCATTTCCTGAGCAGTTGTAAATAACGGAGTTCTAATAGTAATCTGCGCCTGTTTGTAGAATTCTTCTCGTTCCGAATATAAGGCTTTCAGCTCTTTAAAGAGAGTTTCTTTGGATTTTATTTTTCCGGCATCATCAAATAAAATTGGTCTTTCTTCGCTATTGTACACACGGGCGACTACTACTTCGACTGGAGTCTCAAGGAAAAGCAGTAATCCGTGTATTTTCAGATGATCGATGACCCGCTGATTTTGCAGCGCTCCTCCCCCTAAAGCAACTACCCCTTTGAAATTTCGCGTTAGGTCTAACAGGTATTCCCATTCTTTTTCTCTGAAATATTCTTCGCCATTTTTCTGGAATATTTGCCTTATTGACCGTCCTTCACGGTCTTCAATAACCTCATCAAGATCAATGAATTCACGGTCTAATTCCTTTGCTAAGGCCCTGCCAAGGGTGCTTTTCCCTGAAGCCATAAAGCCACAGATAAAAACACTTTCTTCCATGTTCTCAATTTTTTTTCTGATCATTACGTCTTTGGTTTTTTGGGCGTCACCATTTCAACTTCTTCCTTATCCACGAGTACGGCACCGGGAGGTGAGCCTTTTGGCTTACGTACATATTTCTTTTTGGTGATGATGACCGGAGCAAGATTTGAACCCCGTGCCTTCGAATTATATGCTGCGTAGGAAGCTGCCTCAAGCAGTACATTCTTGGGAGGCATACCTTTGTCGTTGCCCATTCTGATCACCAGATGAGAGCCGGCTACTTTCCGTGCATGCATCCACACATCTTCTTTATGTGCTTTTTGAACTAGCACATCATTGCTCTTGGCGTTCTTACCGATCCATACCGGGTACCCCTGAATTTCAAGGGTATGGAAAGGCAGCTGCTCATCATCTTTATCTGAATTCGACTGATTGCGAAATTCTTTCAAAGCATCCTCATTTTCATCTTCCCAGTCCTGAAACTCCCATAGATTGGTGATACTCTCGGCTTCATCGAGCAACTTCTCCGCTCGTTCCTTTTCTTTCTCCATTACGGGAATCCGGTTCAATGCTTCCTCATACGATCTTTCAGATGAAGCTGATTTTTTATAATAACGCTGGGCATTACCCGCAATATCCAGCCCCTGCTTAAGAGGGATCTTTACTTTTTCACCTTCATTATAGAGATCATCCACCTCGATCTCTTCCTCATTTACATTCCCAAGGTGGGCATTGGCCATTAGTATATGTCCCCACTGCTCGTATTTTTCAGCTCGTTCAAGTCCTTTATCGGCTTGGTGTAAATTTTGAAGTCCAGATCTAGAACGCTTGATCTTGCGCTTCAGGCTTTTCAATAACGATGATTTTCTTTGTTTGAGCCGCTGACTCCTTGAATAATTTTTATATCTGTAGAGGATCAATTCATTCACCCCTTCAAATTCTTTTTCTGTGTTTAAAGGAAGCGTCTTTTTTGAAAGTAAAGTTGTTTCCCCATTTTCAAGCAACCGAAACACAGCATGATTTTCCATTTCATCACAAATGTTCTGTGCAAATTTTGTGAGCTCCTCCTCTTCAGCTGAATCAAGATCATAGATCCGAATCAGCTCTTTCAAATTTTGCCGGGGTATCATCGCATTTAATGCGACCATTTTATTCTTTGTGCTTTTTTTACTGATGTCTCCTTCGGTTTCAAACAGGTCCAGCTCCTGTGGCTCCGGCGGTTCTTCTCCAGGCTCGTCATATTCCTTGAATACTTCTGTGATCTCTCCACCCTTAGATAAAAATACATTTGCACGATTGCTGAATAATCGAAAAGAAAGCCGACTCCCGTCTTCGAAATGGATATAAAACCAGCGATCGGTTTCAGGAATACTAACATCTGTTATTTCAACATCATAAATACGCTCAAAAAAATCGATGGTATTACTTTTTTTTGCTCCCCGGTCGCTATCGGCGAATAAGGCAATATTTCCCGGAGCAGAGCTAAAACAAAGCCGAAATGACTCTTCAACTGCTTCCACAAAAAATTCTATATAATTTTTATATGGACTTACAGACTGCCGGATCTTTCCTCCGGTCAACTTGTTTTTGAGGGTCTTATTTAGATATATTAGTTCGTAATAATTCATCTAAAATGATGGGGGTTTAAGAGATTTCATGCATTATCCAATCTTCAGTTCTATCGTCAATACTGTAGAATCACAATTGGGAAAAAGGGGTATATCGACAAATAAGTTCAAGACATGGGAAGATAATAAGATTCACGCCACGGGGTTGGAATTAATAATTGATATTGACCACGCTTCAAGCTACATGAAGTCTCTTTCTATTAATTTTGACTGGGACAGTTTCAGAGAAACTACCATGGCCAAGGAACTTGAAGGTATGGAGAGCCATCCTTTCTTAAAAATCGAAACACTTACCAAGAGCAGTTTAAATCCCACAATAGACGTGGAAATGAGCTGGTTGTTTGATATCGACACCTGCCAGCCGCAATTGCCGGACGAAGCCGGTAATTATCGGATTGAAAAAGCCAGCTGTTGGATGGAATCGATCAACAAAAAAGTGAATGACCTGCTTGCCGATGATGATATCATTACCCGCTGGCATATTGAAATTGACGGTGATGAAAACGGGAGATACCTCTCAGCCATCAACCTGATCTCTTACTTCCAATATGATCTTGTGTCCCCAAAAAGTTTAAATGAAGTACAGCGACTGGTCGGCCGAAAGCTTCATGACCTGCTATTAAAAGCCAATAAAGTTATTTACGCATCCAACGAAATTTTGGATGAATCATTGGCTGCCTGAGAATAACTAATATTGATTTTAGGAAAGAATAGGATCAACCAATTGACCGATCCCTTTTCTATTTAGTCGTATGAATAGAATCCTTCCCCTGTTTTATTTCCAAGCTTACCGGCATCTACCATTTTTACCAGTAAAGGTGCAGGGCGGTATTTGGGATCCTTAAACCCTTCATAAAGAACACCCAGGATATCAAGGCATACATCAAGCCCGATAAAGTCAGCCAGTCTTAATGGCCCCATAGGGTGAGCCATTCCAAGCTTCATAACTTCATCCACGTTTTCAGCAGTGGCAACGCCTTCTCCCACACAGAAAATAGCTTCATTGATCATCGGCATCAAAACACGGTTGCTTACGAAACCGGGAGCATCATTTACCGGGACAGGAACCTTGCCAAGTTTTTTGGAAGTTTCTTCTACAACCTTAGAGGTAGCATCATCAGTTTGTAATCCACGAACGATCTCTACCAATTTCATCACAGGAACGGGATTAAAAAAGTGCATCCCAATAAATTTTTCCGGTCGTGAAGTAAGTGCTGCAAGTTTTGTTATGGATATCGAAGAAGTATTAGAACCAAAAATGGCATGACCCGGGGCTGCCTCATCTACCTTTTTCCAGACCGAAGTTTTGATGTCCATGTTTTCAGGAACGGCCTCAACTACCAGGTCAACATCTTTCACCCCATCTGAAACATCCAAGAATACGTTAATGGCACCCAGTGTGGAATCTTTTTTGGCCTCATCGATCTTTTCTTTCTTAACCATACGGTCAAGGTTTTTCTCGATGGTTGACACTGCACGATCAGCAAATTCTTGTTTGGTTTCGATCAGGTTCACGGAAAATCCATTCATAGCAAATACATGAGCAATTCCGTTACCCATTGTTCCGCCACCAATTACGGCTACTTTTTTTACGTCCATTTTCTAAGGTTATTTGAGATTTGAATTTTTATCAGGTTAGGGCTTTTGGAAGCGTTTTTCAAGCCTTCAGAGCGCCTTTTTATAACTTTTAGCTACTGATACTGTTATGGCAATAAACGAACGGCTCAATACTAAAAATTGAAGCGCAGGCTGGCTGTGATTCCGGGTTCACCAAATTCATTGAGATAAGAAAAACGAGCTTCAGGCACATTCTCCCACCGGTCTCTGGCTTGAACAAATGCGCTTATCCCGCTTCCCAAGCGGTTTACCACCATCAGAGCGATTAAGGTGGGGAGCTGACTTCTGCTCTTATCAACCCTTTCTCTTGTATCTCTGTACTGATTCCGAAAATCACTGTTTTCCCAGTTCCACTGATTTTCGGGTGTTTCCGGAAAGATGTTATTCCAGTTTCGGCTTCTAAGCTGAGCATCGTTATAAGAAGAAAGATCGTCATAGTTCCCGATCGCGATCAGAAAATTTCGGGACTTATTGGAAAGATCCGCTCCTGATCTGCTCAAAGCTAAAGTTCTGAAATCATTTTCAAGATAATCTGCCCTGGCATCCAGACCAAAGTAAGAAAGCACTAAAACCACTTCCCCGGCCAGATGATATTTTCCGCGGTTCCAGTTATCATTATCAGCATAATGGTGCCCCCATCCCGGCATGACCAATGATCTCAGGAATGCTCCTCTCGGTGAAGGTAAGTCTTCCTCTTGGTCGGTTTGAGCTTCGGCATTTTCGAGCAACAAAACTGAAAAAAGAATAATGAACACTGATCCCCAGATAATAAATGCAGAAGACTTCGTTTGTATGGGTTTAAAAGTGTTCAAAATTATTTATTTAAAGTTATGATTCAGTATTCTTCTTCCGCTCTCGTCCCCAATGTCGGAAAATGGAGACGCTAAATCCAGCCATCAGGATAAATGTTCCAGCCCATACTATCGATATAAATGGTTTTTCATCTGCTACAATAAGAACCCAATCCGGTTCATATTCTTCTTCCAATCCGCTTACCGTAAGCTCTATACTGTTATCCTGAGGGATGATCTGTGTGAATTGAAATTCGAGATCAAATTCAGAGACCCATGAGGGTGGGGAATAAATATAGCTCTGATCATCTTCACTGTAAACGGCAAAAAGCGGGTCAATTGTAAAGATCCTGCTACTTGCCGGATGTATAAGCTCTACTTCTGCACGAACGCCAATGGTTGTATTTGGTGGTAACTCGGTACTGTCGGCTCGGGAATAATTCACGAATCTGATCTTAAACTTACCGACATCTATCGTTTGACCGGGAGTAAAGTTAATAGCCTGAACTGCAGGGTCATTATTCAGAGTATCCTGATCCTGAGTGGCAGCATTTTGCATCATTCCGCTTCCTGTACCCGCAATGCGGTCGTTTTGTTCTTGTACATAAGAACTTCCTCCAACATATAAATAGATATCACTTAAAAGGCCGGTGCGTACATCGGGGTCAACCGACCACTGTATATTTTCCTGATTAGATGAAGTGAGCATAGGATACACTTCAGGCTGCATGTAGAATGCTTTCCCGCCATTCACAGGTTCGAATTTGATCTTATAATTTTGTTGCCCTCGCCGAACACTGTTATCTAGTTCATAGCCTTCATAAGTAACCATATACCGGTCATCGATGAGTACGGGTTCGTTCAGGTTAAGCACCAGCATTTCTTCCTTTTGGCGAACAGTAAATCCCTGTTCATCAGTCACTTCACCCCGTTCAACTGCTGCATTATAGTTGGCTGTTTTTTGATCTACCAATGGTTCATTGTAAGCTGAGGAAGCTAAAATACCTACCAATAACAATCCGAAACCGATGTGTGTAAGGGAACCTCCGGTCAACTTTGGTTTTTGGAATGCCAGCCTGACTAAAACCCACGCATTTCCAAAGATGGCAAAATAGCCACAGAACAAATAGGCCATGTAATACAAGTTACGTACATCCCCAATTATAATAGAAGCTATGGTAACCACACTTGTAACCAACAGCGGATTAATGAGGGCTGATGCGAGGCTTTCGGCATCGTACTTTTTCCAGAATAAAAACTGTCCCAATACCGTGAAAATTGCCATGATCATCACGATGGGCATGCTCCAGTTATTGTAGAAGCTAATTTCAGGCGGAGTCGGATTTTCGACGAATAATTGCCCGAGTATTGGGGAACTGGTGCCAAGAATGATCACTAAACCAAGGATCAGTAGAAGCATAGCCCCTGTTACCGTCATAAATTCCCGACTTAGAACTTTTGATTCTTTTTCAGGGGAAGGCAACTCTTTGTATCTCCAGAAAAATAACCCCAGGCCAACTAAAGTAACCACAAGCATAAAGGCCAGCAGCTGATTATATAACCCAAGATCCACAAAACTATGAACAGAAGAACTTCCCAAGATTCCTGAACGAGTCAAAAATGTCTCGTAAACAACAGCGACATAGGCAAGTATCGCAAACAGAATGGATGACTTCTGTGCCACAGCACTCTTACGCTGAATGATCATAGTGTGAATACCGGCCGTACCTATCAGCCATGGAACCAGTGAAGCATTCTCGACGGGGTCCCACGCCCAATATCCGCCAAATGAAAGGGTGACATATGCCCAATACCCTCCAAGAAAAATTGCTGTTAAAAGCGCCACATTAGCAGTTAACGTCCATGGGAGTGCCGGGCTTACCCATTCATTGTATTTCTGTTTCCATAAGGCTGCCATCGCAAAGCAATATGGAATGGTCATCATTGCAAAACCAACAAATAGTATTGGAGGATGGATCATCATCCAGGGACTTTTAAGCAGATCGTTTAAGCCACTGCCATCTGTAGGTACAAAATCTGGATTGGTTTGAAGGAATGGTGCATTTGGCATTTCCTGCGCTATGGTACGGAACGGAGAAGCTCCTAATTTCAACCCAAAAATATCCCAACCCAATAACATGGAAAGCAGGAATACCTGCGTCAGCGTCATAAAGAAAAGCACCGGGGCTTTATAAGGCGGGCGTGCCCACTTCATCAATCCAAAACCCAAAAATGCCGAGATCAATATCCATAACATGAAGCTGCCCTCCTGCCCTCCATAAAAGGCTGAAAACAGATAACGGGGAGTCAGATCCAGGCTCGTATAATTGAAAACGTAGTAATACTGAAACTGATGCTGAAAGATGAGATACATCAAAATACCGGAGGCAGCTACCAGAAAAACGGCTTTTGCCGTAAAGAGCCAATTTCCGATTCTGAGGATCTTATAATCATCTCTGTTGGCCGCCACAAAATAGAAGATCATAGCGAACAGAGAAGCAACAAAGGAAGCAGAGATCAGGGTTTTACCAAGAATTCCTATCATATATTATAGAGCAAAAAAATTAAATAAAGACTAATGAAAGGTCGGATGTTGAATTAGCTTTCCGAAGCATTGACGAACTTTCCGGGATCGTCATTATACTTAGAAGGACATTTCATGAGCATTTCATTAGCATAAAATATATCTCCGCGCATTTCGCCGATCACTACAAGCTGATCAGCATCCTCAAAATTATTAGGCTTGGGTTTTGGATACACCACTTTTCTGGAGACACCGTCTTCATCTTTCATAAAAAAGGTGAAGCGTTTGGTTTCCATCGAAAACCCTGCTCCTTTTTCTTCATCCCATGTACCGGGAATGTGAGCTGTACTTCGGTCGGCTGCACCTTCAAAAGTGGTATAGGTACTGATGCTTTCTCCAAAGTTATACATCAGCAAAGAGGTAAATCCCACAATGGCTACAATGCCAATTATTAGTTTCGGTTTCATTCTTCTTGCTTGGTTTTAATTTGTTCTTCGAGATTACTGACTTTCTTATCTACGCGAAAAAGAAAAAACAGGAGTACAAGCCAAATGATCAGGCTGACTCCCAGTACTACAAATATCAAGTCGTTTGATGTCATTAATTGAATAAATGCGCCGGTTTCTTCCGCTCCGTTAGCTCCCGCCCATTGGTCAGAATAAGCTTGGGTCAGCGTATCAACGACGGCAAGTGAATCTTCTTGCATTAACTGTTAAATTTTTTTGAGTTTTTTTCTACCACAAAACTATCTGTTTAAATTACGAATTATCAACGTCCAATTTCACCTTGTTATAACGATAATGAACCTCGTAGATCCAGTACCCTAAAGCTATAAATCCTATGAAAGCCGGATAAAGAATGAATCGCAATTCATCGGCTGTGATCTCACTAAAAGCAGGATTCCCTTCAGCTCCGGGGTGAAGGCTTGTTAACTGTCGCGGCACCACATATAACAAAAAAGGTACCGTGGTAACTGCAAAAATATTATAAACAGCTGATAACTTTGCGCGTTTCTGCTGGTCATCAAATGCAGAACGGAGCACGAAATAAGCCACATAGATCATCAGTGCCAGTGCAGCCAAATTCATTTTTGGTTCGGCGAATGTCCACCAGGAACCCCAGGTAAATCGTGCCCAAAGAGAGCCGGTCAGTAAACCGCACACGCCAAAGGCTACTCCCACTGCTGCTGCTGAAGAAGCCTTTACATCATAAATTGGGTTTGGGTCATTCAAATACTGAATGCTGTACCAAAAACTAATAAGGAACATCACGAACATGGTCATCCACATGGGTACATGGAAAAATATATTACGTGCGGTTTCTTCAAGAATGGGGATGTGCGGGATGTATATCAAAAAGCCGGCAGAGATCACAATGGTCATCCAAACGGCAACTACATATTTCCAGGCTTTCAAGAGTGTGTGAATTTTATTAACTATGGCTACGTTATCGACTCAAAATATACGAATTTACGCCTGATAATCTGAGTTTTAAATCTGTAAAATTTGTTATGACTGACACTGAAAGATCCATTACGCTAACTCCTTCGTGGAAAGCCTTTTTCTGGAGTTATGTTTTCAGCATTATTCTTATTCCTGCCCTTATAGGAATATTTCTGTTTTGGAAAACGCGCAAGAAACACCGCAATATTTCGTACCAGATCACCGACCGAAAGATCACGGTTGTTGAAGGCAAATACTCCCAAAATATTGACCTGGCAGATATTCGCCAGGCCGTATCCGATACACTTCGTTTTGGAGTGGGTACCGTGACCTTAAAAACTCAGGGACGTGAGATCGAACTCATTGGCTTGGAACATCCGGAGCAGATCGCCAAGTCTATTGAGAAGGCTGTTGAGGCTGAACTCAAAAGACTGGAAGCCAGGAAACAAGCCAAACCACGGGAATCGAAATACGATCCGGGCTCAATGGACCGGCTTGATTACCTGACAGGACTTTGGCAACAAGGGCTTGTAAGTGATGAAGACTTCCAGATAGAGCGGAAGAAATTCGAAAGCTCTTAATTGAATCTATTTGAGCCTTCTGGGTTTATTTTCCATCGTTTTACAAAATAAACTCGTTTATTTGTACCCTAATCTGAAACCTAAGTACTCTCTATGAACACTTCCACTTTTTTAAAAGCGGTATTACTAACCGTATTTTTATTATCTATCAGCAATCTTCAAACCGTGGCCCAACAAGCTAATTTTGAAGCAGCTGAACGATTTACCGGGGAAAAAATGAACAAATTGATCGGAAATACATCTTTATATCCCCGATGGATCGAAGACACTAATAACTTTTGGTACACCTACGAAAACGATGAAGGCAAGAATTGGTATTTCGTAAATGCTGAACGCCCAAATCAACGATTACTTTTTGATCAGGAGGAAATGGCTTCTCAGCTTACCGAGATCTTTGAGCGCCCTTTCAATGCTTTAGACCTTGACCTCGAAGACTTCGAATATGATACCGACAAAGAACGGTTCACTTTTCATGTAGACAGTATTGAGTTCACCTACAACTTAAATGGTAATGATCTGATCAAAGGTGATTCCCTGGAGAAAGAAGAGCGGGAAAACTGGGCTACTTACTCATCCGACAGTACCTATATCGCTTTTGCCAGGAACCACAACCTTTATATTATGAGATCTGATGATGCCGACAGCACCGAGATCCAGCTTACTGAAGACGGTGAAAAATGGTTCAGTTATCAGGCCGATCAAAGTGATACCACAAGCGATGAAAGACTTCGTTCAAGAGCACAGTTTTTTGATGATGAAACGAAATTGTGGGTTACCCGCAGTGATGATCGTGAAGTAGATGAACTCTGGGTTATTAATTCCTTAGGTGAACGCCCTTCGCTGGAAACTTATAAATATGGCATGCCCGGTGAAGATGAGATCGGCATTAACCACGTTGAAGTATTTGATATCGGAAGCCGGGAGCGGGTGCGTATGGATACGGATAAATGGGAAGATCAGGATCTGAGGGCAAATTACGGAGGTCACCAGACCGGAGATTACCGGGCTAACAGTTCAGATAAATTATATATCTATCGAGAGAACCGCCCTTCTGATAAAGTTGATATCCTGATCGCAGATACCGAAACCGGTGAAACTGAAGTGTTAATGAGTGAAACAAGTGAGCCTTATTTCAACTGGAGCTTTCAAAACCTTAGTATCATCAATGATGGAGAAGAATACATCTGGTGGAGTGAACGGAGCGGATGGGGACAGCTTTACCGATATGACTCAGAAGGAAACCTTAGGAACCGCATCACCACCGGAAATTTTGTAGTTGGCGATGTCGTGAAAATTGATACCACTGCTCAAACTATTTTCTTTGAAGGATATGGGCGTGACGGTAACCATCCTTATTACGAGCACTTATACAGTGTTAAATTTGACGGTTCTGATTTCAAACACCTCACCCCTGAAAATGCCGACCACAGTGTCTCAGAATCTGATGAAGGCAATTATTTTGTGGACAACTATTCACGTGTAAATGAACCAACCCGATCGGTGTTAAGGGATGCCAATGGCCGAGTCACTCTTACCCTTCAGGAAGTGGATATGAAGGCAGCCAAAGAAATCGGATGGGAAGCACCGGAAGAATTTAAAGTTAAAGCAGCCGATGGCGCTACCGATATTTATGGAGTGATGTGGAAACCTTTCGATTTCGATTCCACGAAGAGTTATCCGATCGTTTCTTATGTGTATCCCGGCCCTCAAACCGAGCCATTTCCTATTGGTTTTTCTGTCACAGGAATGACCGGTCGAAATCAAGCCCTTTCTCAGCTTGGGGTTATTGTTGTAGCCTTTGGTAACAGAGGCGGAAGCCCGATGAGGTCCCGCTACTATCACACTTATGGATATGATAACCTTAGGGATTATCCCCTCGCTGATAATAAGTATGGGATTGAGCAGCTTGCTACCCGCCATTCGTTTATCAACCAAAACAAAGTGGGAATATTCGGTCACTCCGGTGGTGGATTTATGAGTACGGCCGCCTTACTAACCTATCCTGACTTTTACACCGCCGCTGTCTCTTCTGCCGGTAACCACGACAACAACATCTACAACACCTGGTGGGGTGAAACGCATCACGGGGTAACTGAAATCAAAAAGATCGTAAAGGAAATGGATGAGGACAGTGTTGAGGTAGAAAAAGAAGTGATCACCTTTGAATCTGAAGTTAAAACCAATGCCGCACTGGCTGAAAACCTAAAAGGTCACCTGTTGCTTGTTCATGGGAATATGGACAACAACGTGCATCCGGCAAATACCCTCCGACTGGCAGATGCACTGATCAAAGCCGGCAAGCGTTTCGATATGATGATCCTGCCCGGCCGACGACACGGATTCGGCCCTTACCAACCGTATTTTGAGCGACAGAAATGGTATTACTTCGCTCAGCACTTGATCGGTGATTACCGAACCAATGTGGATTTCGATCTTCCGGATGATGAGTAGAACATCGAGCATTCAGTAATGAACTTTCAACGCCGAAGTGGGTAACTGCTTCGGCGTTTTTTTTTATGCCCATAAAAGTAGCAACCTTGGAGCGTCCGCAGGTCCTCCAAGCATTGCGGGTTATGGCAAGAACAGCTTATTCAAACACCGAACGCTCCAAGAGTCTTTCAGACGCTTGGAGGTTCTTGGTGGCTAACAAATACTTCCAAGCAGATCTATTTTTTATTCCTGGAATCATAAAATTGTTTAAGATCTGAGAATGAGATATCCAACTGATCCATGTATTTAAAAAAGAGGGGTAATTTTTCATCTATGAACTCTTCCCTTTTCAGGTTTTGTACTTTTTTAAGAGCGTTCTCTTGTACAAAATATCCCACTCCTCTTTTGTTATGAAGTACCCCCAAATCCTGAAGATTCTGAAAAGCTCTGATGGCTGTGTTTGGATTTACTTCCATCAGCACGGCTACTTCTCTTACAGAAGGAACCCGTTCCCCCTCACTCCATTTTCCACTTAAGATCTGGTCGTAGAAATGAGTTTCAATCTGCTTGTAAATAGGTTTGTTTCCTGAAAACTCCATTATGCTATCTGCCTAGTTTTGAGTCTTAAAAAGGTGAACCATATGAACATAGCAGAGATCATTATGGTGAATAAAAGTCCGGTGGAGACATCGATAAATATGGTGGAATCAAGTACGGACAAAGAGTTGCTTAACCATGATTCAAATCCAGGTATAGAGGTTTTCAATCCCAGATAGAACAATGTAATTATGATTATGAACACAAATAGCGAAAGTAAGGTACTCAGGAAATTATTGGCCTTAAAATAGACCGCTCCAAATATAAAGATGGATTGGAGGATGGTATAGATCATAAATTCATTAAAATAATTCATGGTTAGAATTGCACCGGTTTCCATTCCTATAATAAGTGAAAAGATGTATAGGAAAAACAGGCCAACTATCGTATAAACAACATATGATATCAACCAGGCAGAAAGCAGTTTTTCTGAAGTTTTAGCCGGCAGCATAAAATACTGAGGAGCAGATCCTTTTTCATTGAGTTCATTAAACATGGTGCTGGATAAAGCATAACCCGCATATTGAAAAAGCATGTAGGCAAATGAAAATACTGAAGTCAAAGATCTATGATCATCCGGCATAAAATTTAGCATCCATATAGTCATCAATGCTATCAAACTGGTGATTACAGCAAAGCCAACTTGGATCATTCTCTTTTTTATAGCCACATACTTTTTGCAAAGCTGAAGTACGCGCTGAAAAGACAAACTGTTAATCGCCGTATTTTTCATGATAGTACCCCTTTAAATTGTTGGTTGATTTCTTCTGTCTTTTGAATGATGCCGTTGAACAACAGCTCGAGATCGAATTCCCCGATGGAATCTCCTTTTGATGGCACAATAGCATTAGTTCCCCCAAGTATCTCTTCTCCATAGATATAAAAATCCTTCGAATCTGAATCTAATTTCTGAATGGATAATCGATCTGCTATATCTTCCAGCGATTGATTAAAAATTGCGTCGCCGTCTTTCAACACAATAATGTGATCTATCATCGACCCAAGATCTCTGACCTGATGCGTAGAAATGAGAATGCATCTTGATTCTGCATCGAGTGAAGAAATAATCCTTCGAAACTGACTCTTGGAAGGGATATCCAGACCGTTCGTGGGCTCATCAAAGATCAGCAAACCGGTTTGAGTGGCTATTGCAAAGGCAACCAAAAACTTTTTTTGCTGCCCGTAAGATAATTCCGGAAGCAGTTTAGTATTGTCCACCTCAAATTCAGACATGATGTCTTCCATTTGTTGATGATCAAAATCCGGATAGAAAGATCCATTGAGCTTTATATATTTTTGCCCTGTGACTTTTGGAAAGTCAAATTGTTCGGGCACAATAAACATGTCACTCATCACAGCAGGACTTCGATCCATGGTAATCTCTCCATCAAGTAAACAGCTTCCCGATGAAGGAAATAACATTCCTGTAATATTATTCAACAGTGTGGTCTTTCCCACACCGTTCAATCCAAGCAGTCCATATATCTTACCTTGATGAAGTTCAAGGTTCAACGCAGACAATATCGGTTCCCCTTTTTTATAAGCATATGTGAGATTGTTGATAGAGATCATAGTTCTTCCATTATTTTGAATTACTGTATTAGTATAGTAATACAGTATAACAATTCAAATTTTTTTATGAAATTATATTCGGCTGTTCATAAGGGGGCAGAACTGGGGTAAGCGAACCGAGGAAAAAAAGTAGCAACCTTGGCGGTTCTTTATGGGTGATACTTTTTAAAGACTTTCATGCCAGGCTTTTTCATTCTTGGTGATGGTGAAACTCCATATAATTCCCCCAAGCGCCATAATGCCACCATATACCAGGATCAGCGGTTTTACAGTCATGATATCAAATTCAAGGATCAGCGATGCTATGGTGGTTGAGATGGAACTTCCTATGGTGAATAACAGCCATTCCGTACTGAAGATCCGTCCCCGAAAAGTGTCTTGCGTTCGTTTTTGAAGGAGTACCGTACTTGTTACCCAGTTTGCCCCGGAGGCAGCATGAGCCAGCAGTACAAAGATGAGCATCAATACCAGTTCATTTACAAAACCAACGATCATATACATCAATCCGCAGAAAGTGATCGCCAGTCCCATTACCATGACCCAGTCTTTTTCATCACTGAAAAGACGCCGGCCGATGATCGGGCCGATCCCCGTTCCAAATCCACGGGCTGCATACAACAACCCTAGCCCGATGCTTCCCATCATCAGCACTTCTTCATTCACTATGATCAGCAAATAAACCAATCCCCCTAAAAATACCGTGGACGTCCCTTTTGCAAGTGAAGGCCTGAGGATGTGACGGTTTGCAAACAAATAGCTCAATCCCTCTTTGATGCCCTTCAGCGGATTACGGGTTCTGTACATCTCCTCTTTCGACAATCTTGTTTGAGGGATGGTAGCGCGATACACAAACCAAGCCGAAAGCACATAGGTCAACGCATCCAGGATAAGCACCATATCCGTTCCCAGCCACTCCGTTGCAAATCCCCCGATCGCCATTCCCGTGGTAAAGATGATACTCCAGGTAGCTGTTGAGATGATATTGGCATTGGTAAGATTTTCTTCGGAGGTAACGTTGGGAATTGAAGACGTTTTGGCCGGTTCAAAGACAGCCGAAAGCATCATCTGAACGGCTGTAAGAACATAGGCCAGCCAAAGCATCTCCTGAGATTGAACTAAAATGATCCCAAGCACCGCCACTCCCCGAAGCAGATCACACCAGATCATAAGCTTGCGGCGGTTGAAGCGATCAGCAAGGTACCCGGCAAAGGGAGAGAAAAAAGCGAGACTCAACATCTTAACCACGATGATAAGCCCAAGTAAAAATTCTGAATCGGAATAGCGGCTTATGATGGCATAGAGTGCAAGAAGCCCAAACCAATCCCCGAAATTAGAGACGGACTGCGCCAGCCAAAGCCGGCGAAAGTCATGGTTTT
>Ga0136596_1000205_pt1 | contig 30825 bp, 53 predicted proteins | sample AntRauTorcE11897_FD_101387 | JGI IMG/M metagenome (GOLD analysis project Ga0136596, IMG submission 101387) | Saline lake microbial communities from Rauer Islands, Antarctica - Metagenome Torckler E11 #897 | ecosystem: Environmental > Aquatic > Non-marine Saline and Alkaline > Saline | place... | reverse complement strand
TTAATACTTTTTTCAATATTTTTAAAATAAACCCTTTACTTTTTACAAAAAATATAGTATAATTATATTGTACTGAAAAAGGAGGTGTTAATTATTGCTAAATATAAAGGAAAATCAAAAATAGGATTAGATGCAAGAAAGCTAAAAGATGGTACTATTAAAAAGAAGGGAATTGGAATTAAATCACCTTATTCTCACAAAGAGCTTTGTAAAAAAGTTAAAAATAAATTTGGTGGGAAATGGAAACCAAAAAAGAAAATGTGGTCTTATCCATTAGAAATTGAAGTGGTAGATTATGCTACTGAAATTTGGAGCAAAAAAGGGTTCACTTTAGAAAAGAGTGGAATACTAAAAGAATGGTATGAAAAAAGAAAAATAGAAAGAGAGAATTTACTAATTAATAAAGATAGAGAAGAAGTTAGACCAGAGGAATTAGACACTGAATTAGCAAATACACTTTATGATTTTCAAAGAGTTGGTGTAAATTTCCTAACAGAAACCAAAGGTGCTATTTTAGGTTTTGATATGGGACTTGGGAAAACCATTACCAGTTTAGCAGTTTCAGATATAATTAATGCTAGCAAGGTTTTAATAGTCTGTCCTGCCTCACTTAAGTATAATTGGGCAGAGGAAATAGAGAAGTGGCTGCCAAATAAAAAATATTCAATATTAGATGGTAGCAAAAAGAAAAGGATTAAGGCACTTAATTCTGATGTTGATTTTTACATTACTAATTATGCAAGTCTTAGAGAGAAAAGCAGAGTTAAGGTAAATGGCAATTGGATTAAAATTGATAATGAGCTTTTTAAAGAAATTAACAAGCAGAACTTTGACATTGGAATTTATGATGAAATTCATAGGGCAAAAAACAGGAAAAGTCAACAAACTAAAGCTCTGTATAAGATTGCTAATGGCATAGATAGAAATTACTTATTAACTGGCACTCCAATTATAAATACTCCAGAGGATTTATGGTCATTACTTCACATAATAGATAGAAATAAATTCAGTAGCTTTTGGAGGTTTATTCACAGATATTGTGAAGTTTGGAATAATGGATTTGGTAAAGAAATTGGTAGTGCTAAAAATCCTAAAGAGTTTAGGAAAATGCTAAAGCCTTATATGCTAAGAAGGCTTAAGGAAGAAGTTATAGAAGATATGCCAAAATTAACTAAACAAAAACAATGGGTAGAGTTAGAAGGTGAACAAAATAAAATTTACCATCAGATGGAAGAAAATATGATAGCAGAACTTTCTGAACAAGAAGAAATAAAAGCACCTATTATTATTTCTAAAATTATGAGATTAAAACAAATTTCTGTTAGTGAACAATTATTAGCAGAAAAACCTTCTCTTAAAAAATTTAAGAAGTCTGCTAAAATTAAAGTTTTAAATGAGATTATAGATGATTCAGGTGACCAAAAATTAGTAGTCTTTACCCAATTCCAAAAATCAGCAAAGCTACTTGCTAAACTGTTAGATAAGCAGAAAATAGGGTATGGAATAATACATGGTGGTGTTAAGACTGAACAAAGGCAAAAAGAAGTTAATAAATTTCAGAATAATAAAGATTGTAAAGTTTTCATTGCTACAATTAAAACTGGTGGATTAGGATTAACATTAACTGCTGGTAGTATAGCTGTTTTCTTAGACAAAGACTGGACTACTGCTAATAATAATCAAGCTGTTGATAGGTTGCACAGAATTGGTCAAGAGAAAAATGTTACAGTTATAGAATTGTTAGCTAAAGATAGTATAGAAGAATACATTGAAAAATTATTAGCTGAAAAGCAAAAAACTTTTGACTCTTTGATAGAAGGAAAAATAACACCAAAAGAAATTTTATTGAATCTGAAAGGAAGTAATTAATGAATAAAAATATAACTACTATATCAATTGAACAAGATATTATAACAACAGAAGATAGAGGGGTAATAAGATTAACTCCAAACCTAAAATTAAAAGAAAAATTGGGGGAAGGTTGGAGAGAAAAATTTGAATTGGTAGATATTAGTTACAATATGATAGATAATGAAAATGAGAAAGTTCATTACACAGTGGATTTGAAGGAGGTAGAAAATGAGTGTTGATAGAATTAGAAGGGTAGAAAATAATAATCAGATGGAGAATGTAGTAGATGACTATGTAACTTTAGGGTATAAAGTTGAATCAAGAGGCCAAAATTCAGTTAAGCTAAAAGAGAAGAAGGATTGGGGTAATTTAAGTGGCCACATAATAATCATTCTTTTAACTTTTTGGTGGACTGCAGGAATTGGTAATTTAATTTATGCCTTAATAAAACATTATGGTGGAGAAGAAATAGTAGTTAAGCAAATTAAGGAGGTGAAAAATAATGAAAGCGATTAAAAATAAAGGATTAAAAGAATTGGAATCATTACAAAATAGGGTTTATAGACAAAAAGGTTTAGGAAGAATTAGTCACCAAGACTTCCTAAAACTTACTGATAAGATAGAAAGTTTGATTGAGCTTGTAAAAGAAATTGAAGAAAATGATAATAAGCCTTATGAAAAATAAGGTTTAGAAGAGGGGTGAGCTAATGGAAATATCTTATAGTAGAATGTCTACTTTAAAAAGGTGTTTTAGAAAATATTATTATAGGTATGAAAAGGGGTTAAGAAAGATAAAACAAGCATCTCCACCAAGAATGGGAAGTATGGGTCACAAAGCCTTAGAAGAAAAATGGAAAGGCAATGACTGGAAACAAGCTATAATAGATTATTGGAGAAAAGAAATGAATGGAATTCCAGAACAATTTATAGATGAAGATAGTAAGGAAGAAATAGAGTTAGTTACTAAAGTAGTAGAAAGATATTTAAATCAATATGATTATTATAGAAGTCCAGATGAGATTAATTTAATTGAACCAGAACTTAGATTTTCAGTAGATATTCCTGGAACTGATAATAAATTAATGGGGTACATGGATAAGGTTATTGAAGTTCCTGGTGAAGGAGTTTGGTTAATTGACCATAAATTTACTACCAAATCACCTAAAACTAAAACTGAACATTTAGAATTAAATGAACAAATTGATGATTATACTTGGGCAGTGAGTAAAATGTTTCCAGATAAAAATATAATGGGTGCTATTTGGAATGTTATAAAATTAGATTTACCAACTGTACCACAACCTATTAAAACTGGAAAGAGATTATCTAAAGCTAAAATGACTACTGATTATAAAACTTATTATCAAGCTATTTTAGATAATAGTTACAATCCTAATGACTATGAAGATTATTTAAGAAGGTTAAAAAGTGAAGATGATAAGTTCTTTAAAAGAGAATGGATAGATAGAGATGCTTATGAATTAAAAAATATTGAAAAAGAATTGGTAGCTGTATCTAATTTAATTAACCATGTTGATAAAGATATTAGAAGTAGGAATATGGGTCAGTGTTATTGGGATTGCCCTTACAAACAATTGTGTCTAGTAGATAAAAAGGGTGGGGATAGTCAATCTATTATTGATGAATACTTTACTATTAGAAAACAAAGAAAACAAAGAAAACAAGAAAAGCAATCTAAAGAGGACAATAACAATGTGTTTTAAATGGTCAAGCTGGGTAAGACCTTGGACAAGAGAAAACTTTTTGGTTTAGAGCCAAACAATAGGGGGTGGCAATTTGTTTGTGGTGAATGTCTAGAAAAAAGGAGGAATAGAAGATGACTGAATGGGGAAATGTAATTGGTACATTTTTAGCTTTGTTATTTATGCTAGTGGTATTACCCTGGTTGCATCAAAAAATATATCAATTAATCACAGGCAGACCATATCAGAATAATACTACTGACATTATATCAAATGGGAATGTAAAAAGAAAGGTGTGAGGAACCAGATGGATGAAAAAATGTAAACTGAACTGTTAGATGAGTATAGAAAAGAAAATGTAGTTCTTTCTAGAGTATTAATTAAAGTAGCAAACCAATTGGAGAAATGGGCTAATGAAGCATTGATAAGTAAGTGGTCAACACATCAAACACAATCAATGAGGAAATTATCTGCTGACATAAGACATGAAGCCAGAGAAGCTAAGTTTTTTAGAAGAGATAAAAAGTGAAACAAATATATAAAAAGGGGAGATAATTATGACAAATAAAAGGATTATGAGTATAGATGCAGAAACTGATGGCTTATGGGGAAATCCATTTTGGGTAGCTGCAATTGTGTATGAAGATAATAAAGAAATAGACAAAATTAATGTAGCAATTAGGTATCCCCAAATCAAAGAAGAATGGATAAAAGAAAATGTGTTACCAGAATTAGAAAAATGTGAGAATGTAATATTTGTTGATATGTATCACGAAATGCTTAAAACAATAGCTGACTTTTATAATAAATACAAAGAAGGTTCAGAGGTACTATGGCACATGGGACATATTGTTGAGTCTCATTTGTTCAGAGAAATGCATAGAATTGGCTTTATTGGAGATTGGGATGCACCTTACACCCCAATAGAGGTCAGTGAAGTATTAAGGGAAAACAACAAGGAACCAGATTCTGTTGACAATTACATCAAGAAATATAATGTAGCAGTCAATAATTATGGTAGTACTCACAACCCTTTATATGACTGTGAAGTAGCTTTCAAAGCCTATTTGCACATGCAGAAGTAGCAAAAAACATAACCCAGTTGGAGGCTTAAATCCCACAAGAAAGGAGGAAAGAAGAATGAATATTAATGCGATTGTAGAAAGACTAAAAAGTTTAGAAAGTTATGCTGAAGACATAGAAAACTTTGCTGATGAGATTAGAGACCTTGAAAGTATGGAAGGACAGGAAGAGCATCTAGATGATATAGATGCAGCACTACTTGCAATAAGAGATAGAATAGTAAGGATAAACAAACTGTTACATGATTAAAAAAGGAGGGAAGTACTATGGCAGGGTATGATAAAAGTCATAGCTTTAGATGTGAAGATGACTTATGGTAGCACTCATAATCCACTATATGATTGTGAAGTGGCCTTTAAAACATATTTGCACATTCAGCAGAATTACCAAGCAAATAAGGAGGAACAAAAATGAAGTTTGAAGATGTTAAAAAAGGTATGAAACTGAAACGGATTGGCAGTACTAATATGTCTTGTAAGAATGGAGGAATATATACAGTTAGTGGTTTAAATAAGTATAATTCTGAACATTTATCAGATGATGTTGCTTTCAAAGAACTTTCACCTTGGTATTCATTGAAGTTTTTTGAACCAGCCTATAAGTTTGAAATTGGAGATGAGGTAATGTTCAATGACCTTAGTAGTTTTAAAGCAAAAATATTATTTATTGATAAGGATGACTACTGCACTTGTTATTTGGTTAAAATAGATGAAGATAGGAATGGAAAATCTCATCTTATGTTAAAAGCAGAAGAAACTTTATCACCACTTAAAAAGAAAGATAAATTAGAAGCTGGCGATAGAATTAAAAGTAAATCAGAAAGAATGCTTAAAATTTTACATGTACATGAAGGTTGTGATGTTTTTAATGAAGAAAAAATAGAATATTTCTGTGAAATACTTGATGGTTCCTTTAAAGGGCGTAATAGAATAATCCTTATAGATGAAGTAGATGAAATAATCTATGATTGGGAAAATAATTATGAAAATAAAAAAGGAAGAGTAAAAATGGGAAATATTACTGAAGAAGCAATTAAAAAAATGGGAGATGAGCTATGTGAATTTTGTCCATGGACTGATTTTGGAGAGCGTAAGATGATTACTGCTCCTCACAATTTATGTGAAGGCATAGAATGCAATTTGGCTTATGAACATTATTTAGATGCAATGGATGAAGAATGCTAAAAAAGTAGGGGAGGAGGAATTTAATGCATCATATTGACAACAAAAAGGAGCAGGCTCATTATATTTGTACTGAATTAAGTGAACCATTAGCAGAATTGTTAATTGAAATCAGGGGGTAGAATTATGGCGAGGACTAAGGAATACAACTATGATGAAGTATTGGAAATATACAAAAAATTGTCGAATGAAAAGGGCAAGCCTTTGAAATATCGTGAAGTAAATGCATGTGATGAATTACCCAGCATATATTGGTTTCAAAAAAACGGTGGTATAGCTGGAATAAGGAATGAACTAGGATTTAATGATAATACATTTTGCAACGATTGCACAAAATGGCCTAGTAGATGTGGTCATGTTCTAGAGGAATGCCCGTTCCTGGATGACTCAGAGTTGTATTTCACAGATACAGAATATAATTCAAGTACAGAATTGATAGAAGAAAAAAATAAAGAGACCAGAATATACAGTAGAACTCATCTAAGCAATCAAAAATTAGAAGAAGCTATTAAATTGAAGAAACATGGAATGGTCTGGAAAGATATTGCGATTAAATTCGGAATTAAAAAAATAACGCTGTATAAGAAAGTCCAGCGATATATGGGAGATGACTGGGAAAATAGAGGATGGAGGTGATATATTATGACGAGGTGGAACAATTTGCCGAAGAAGTATCAAAAGAAAAATGAATCTAAGAAAGTATATAAACCAGAATCCGAAGAAAAAGAAGCAAAACTGATTTTACCTGGAGAATTACCGACGATGAATGTAATTATTAATAAATCAAAAACTCATTGGTCAGAATATAGAAAGATGAAAGAAGGCTATGATGAGATAGTTTCATTTTACGCGACACAACAGGAGATTAAGTTTTTCAAGTCAGTGGAATTGGAGATAAAATACTTCCGGAAGGATAAAAGGGTAGACCCCGATAATATAGTTGTCGCAAAAAAAATAATATTGGATGGATTGGTACAAGCAGGTGTTCTGAAAGATGATAATTGGTCTATAGTCAAGGGATTTAAAGAAAGCTGGGAAGTTGATAAAAAGAGTCCAAGGACTGAGGTTATATTAAAGGAGGTATAGAATGCTAAAAAAAAGTAGGGGAGGAACAAAAATGTTTAACATTGCTGAAGAAACGATTGAACAAATGAAAAACAGACCGACACTAAAGGGAGTAGAAGATAGATTAAATTTAATGAGCGATAAACAGTGTTTGCGATATTTAGAAAAAATAATTAAAGAGGCAAATGCCATGAATTATTGCTATGGAAGTGGATTTGAGATGTTGCAAGCAACTCTTATGCACGCTGAGAAAGTTATAGAGAATAATATGGAGGAGGAATAAAGTATGGATATTAGAAAAGGTAATTTAAGAACATTATGGTATGAAGATACAGATGGTAATATTATATGTTCACCATATTTTGAAGGTGAACCAACTATTCCAGAGAAGGCAGTATATCAAGTTTCAAGATTTCCTACAGAGCTAACTGAAACTTGTTTAAAAATTACAAAACAAGAAGAAGTTGACAACTGTGACCATCCTAGAAAAGATATAAGAGAAACTGATGGATGGAGTGAAGGTATATACGGAATAAAGTGTAACAAATGTGGTGGAACACAGATTAGAATAGAAGGACAACCATGGCCTGAAGAGTGGGATGGAACAGGTAGCAGAGAAGTTTATTCTGGTACTTCTAGTTGGCCTGAAGACCTTGCATTAGCAATAGCTAACAGTGGTGATTATTCATTATCAACATCTATTACCATTGCAGCTACTTCTTGTGAACGTTGCATGAATGTACTAGCCCACAAATATGAACTAGAGTGGGGATATGAAGAAGGGAGTGAAGACTGGAAAAAAACAAACACATCCTGCCAATTCTGTGAAGGAATTATAGCTGGCTAAATTTTACAGGGGAGGGTGTTTCATACCTTCCCCACTTAAAAAATATGATGGAGGGAGAAGAATAAATGAAAGAAAATCAATTAGAGACAGGTGATATACTGTTTGAAAAAAGTAAAAAAATTTATTCCAGACCTATACAGTGGTGGACTAATTCACAATACAGCCATGTAGCTATGGTTTATGAATACCCTATGATAATACAGGCTCGTTTATTTGGAGGGGTTCATATCACTCATATAGATACACTTGAAGAATTTGATGTTTATGCTATGATAGAAGGATTGAGTGGTTATCAAAAAAATACCTTAAAGGAAATTAGTTTAAAATACTTGGGGTTGAAGTATGATTTAAGACAAATTTTTGGTTATGTTAATATGAGCATAATCAAAGGAAGGAATAAATTAAATAATCCACACCAAATAATCTGTTCTGAGTTAATAGACTTATTATATATTGAACTGTCAGTAGATTTGAGAAGAGGAATTTATTTAGGAGGTGTTACACCAGCTGATTTGACATTTAGTTCATTTTTAAAATTAAAACAATAATCCTGTTACTTAATGAAGTAATAGTTGTTAAAGAAATAGAAAAATAGGAGGAATAAATAATGGCAAAGTATAGAAAGAAACCTGTGATAATTGATGCTTTTCAATGGGATGGTTCAGATGAATGTTTAGAAAGTGTTCATAGAGAGTTTAAAACAGGTGAAATAGCCAGAGGCACTAATCACCTTTATATCAAAACTTTAGAAGGAGGTATAACAGTAAATCTAGGTGATTATATCATTAAAGATATTAACGATAAATTTTCTTCCCTCAAATCAGAGGAATTTAAAGAAACTTATGAGAAAGTTTCTAAACCTGTGACACTTTATCCAAATGAAGGTGGTAATACTGAATGAAAAGACGAGTAGTAAAAAGAAAATTAAAACAATGTAAATTTGAGTTAGAGAGTTTAGAAGTAGCTTTAGAATATGCCAATATACCAGATGGAGAAGAAGTAAATAAACTATTAAAAGCACACAAGGAAGAAAAATTAAAAGAGAAAGTTTTAAAGAGACTTAGTTAAAAGGAGGTAAGTAAATGATAATAGCTATTAGGTACAATTGGTTTCACACTGTCAAAGGTGAAGAAAAATTTAGTGAGTATGTTGTAGGGTATGACGGTGTGGAAGAAATGTATCTAGGAATACCAACTCTTTCTGAAAGATATATCAGAGTGAAGTTTGAAGATGGTCATACAGAAGAGGTTTATAATATCAACATGATTATATCAGATTAACAATCAGAAATCACTTAGTTAAAAAATAGGAAGGAATAAAAATGAAACAGTGGGCACAGTTAGTATTAAAAATAGTAATTCTTGGTGGTATTTTAGGGTTTGTCTTATTAGTGATAGATGACTTGTGTGGGAAGTTAGCAGCCAAAATTTTATATGGAGGGTGATAAAAATGTTTGACATGGATGAAGAAGTAATTGAAATAGTGGGAAATGCACCAACACCAAAGGAAGTAGAAAATATAGTAAAATCAATGAGTAATAAACAGTGTTTACAATATTTAGAAAAAGCAATCAAAGAAGCAAATGCAATGAACCATGGTTTAATGTGCTCAGAAAATGAATTCCTGATATTGCAGGCAGTTCTTATATATGTGAAAACAGTTGTCAAGAATAATATGGAGGAGGAATAAAAATGAAGAAGGAACAAACTAGTACAATTGAATTAATATTAGAATCTGCACAAAGAGACCCATTTCAAACTGACAAAGAGATAGCTCTGAATGTTGATTCTACTGTTAATTATGTTAAAACAGTATTAAGTGAAAACTGTTTTTCTCTACACAAAGAAAGGAAACAGAGATACTTTAAATTATTTTACAAAGTACAAGAGTTATTAGACCTAGCAGTACCACCAACAGTAGCAGATGATATTTGGTTACTACCAAGAAATATTATTCCTCAATTAGAACAATTAGTGAAGGGGGAATAAATATGGCTGATTTCAAAAGTTATGTAGATTTATTTTATGAGGATTCTATTTTCCATAGGGCGATATATACATTGTATGAAATTGAGGATGCCTATGATGATTTAGCTAAATTTATTAATGATAAAGGCGAGCAAGCATTATTGATGGCTTATGAGATTAGAACTAAACAGGTAGAGAAACTTTCTTATGAATCCCGGAGATTAAAAGAAAGAATATATTAAAGGAGGGAAGATATATTACGTATGCTAGAGAAGAAATAAATAGACTATTTGAAGCACGTAAAGAAGAAAAATTAAAGGAAAAAGTTAAAAAATTAAAGGAGGAATAAATAATGAAAGTAAAAGATTGTAAAATAGGAATGAAACTGAAGAGGATTGGTGATACTGTTGGGGATTGTAAACAAGGAATGATTTATACAATTAAGGATTTAATTCCAAAATGTTATTCATCTGATACTGATGGGGTTGAATTTAAAGAGCTTGAAGGTGCATATGTATTAAATAAATTTGAACTAGCTAATAAATTCAAAGTTGGAGATAGAGTATTAATTAATTTTGGAGATGTAAACCACAAAGCAGAAATAATATCAATTACTAATGAGAGTTACCATGATAAGTATGAGATTAAAATATTTAAAGGTTGGGATGGAAAAGATTTTATTTTGAGAGTAAAGGAAGAAGATTTATCATTCAGTAAGAAAAAAGATGAATTTGAAGTTGATGACGAGGTAATAGATATTTATTCTGGAAAAGGTAAAATAATATTTGTTGCTGATGAAGAAGATGAATATGATAATAAATATGCAGTACATTTTGGCTTTGGTGAAGGACATTATTATTCATTTGCACAAGAAAAAGATTTATCGCCAGCTAAAGATAAATATAATTTAGAAGTTGGTGATAAATTTAAAAGTAGAACTGGGGGTATATATAAAATTGTATATGTAGATTATAATGATTTTTATGAAGTGAAAGAATACTATTGTAAAATGGATAATGGCCCACGCAAAGGGGTATCTAGATTGTTTCACACAAACCATATAGATGAGATAATTTATGATAAGGAGGCAGAATAATGGAAGAATTCAAAAACATTCTTTATGCAAATAATAATGCTCTGGAAGTAGCAAGGTGGGCTTATGAAGAATTTGATACTGGGAATAGAATTAAAGCTAGTAAATTGAAAAGAATTTCTGATAAAATGGAAAATAAGTGTAGAGGTTTTAGAGATAATAGAGAGTATTGAACATATTAGTACAGGCAACAAAAATTAATAAAAAGATGGGTTATAGTTTAGTGCTATTACCTATAAGAAACTCAGTAGATGATTTTGTAATTATGAAACAGAGAAACAAGGAGGGCTTATGACTACTAAATCAAAATTAAGAGGACATGATATAGAGTGTATAAATGGAGAATGGATATATTGTGATAATAAGAAACCAACAGCAGGTAATTATCAAGATAGGCCATGTGGGTTCTGTGGAAGACATTCTACTGAAGATGGTCATGATGATTGTTTAGGAACTCTGCCAGGAGTAATGAATGCTTGTTGTGGTCATGGGGATATTAGAGATGTTTATGTACAATTTCTTGATGGATTTAGTGTTTATAGAGATGATGCAATAGTTATTCAAAATATACTAAAAAAATATCGAGAACAAGAAATGGTTAATGAAAAGAGAAAAAAGGAGAATGATAAAATGCATCCAGATGTATTGCAAAAGATACCAGCTGCAATGAAAGTTCTGAAACAATGAGATATAGTAAAAATTATTTAAAATAATTTGAATTAAAAAAGGATTTTTGATTTCAATATAGAATATACTATATAGGGGTGAGAATAAAATGTTTAGGGTTGAGAGAAGAAGAAAGGTAAGAGAAAAGGCAAAAGATTTCTTATGTGGTGAATTTAACAAAGAGAATTGTCCAAAATTAAGTAGACAGGAAAGAAAAAAGTTAGCTAAACAAAAGGCAAAGGAGGTGATTAATAAATGGATGTAGAAAAGGAAATGCATGATATGGAAGAAAACTTTTCAGATATGAAACCTACTTTTGCAATCTATGGAGATGTTGGTGTTGGTAAAACTACCTTTACTTCTTATGCTCCTAATTCACTTTTAATAGATGCAGAAGGAGGTAGAGCCAGTATAGCTAAAACTCCTAATAGTCCAAAAATACTTGAACCAGAAAACCTTTCAGATTTGGGTGAAATTTATTTATGGCTTAAGGCTAATCAAGATAAATTTGATTCAGTTATTATTGATACTCTATCTGAAGTAGAGAAATGGGCTGTTGAAGAAAGTATTCAAAAGGCTGTTAAAAAAGACCCAACTAAGGATAAAGATTTAGCCACTAGGTCAGATTACAAAAAAGGTGGCACAAAGGTAGGCAGGGTAGCTAGAATGTTTAGAAACTTGGACATGTATACATTCTTTCTACTACATGAAAGAAGTGATAAAGATGACAGTACAGGTGCAGTTAAACTTGGCCCAAAAGTAATGCCTTCTGTTATGTCTGATTTAAATGGATTTACTGACATTATTTTCTATATTGAAGTGGATGATAGTGGTAATAGAAAGATTAGAACTTCACCTAATAGAAAAATAAGAGCTAAACACAGAATAGGCGAGCTACCAAATGTTATTGACTTGGGAACTGAATTTAAGGACTTTAGAATTGACACAGTCTTAGAAATGATTAATAACTCTTAATAGTAATTATTACTATTAAACAATCTTAGTAAAAAGAACTAATACACTATATATATAAATATATTTATTAAAAAATTTGTTAAAGTATATATAGTGTAGTACAATATTACTAAATTCTTTAAGGAGGAATTTATAATGGCAATTGATATTAATAAGATTAAAAAGCAGTATGAAGAAAAAAATCAGAACGGTGATTTTGAGACACTACCAATCGGTGAATATAATTGTTTTGTTTATGAATTAGAAGGAAAGATTAGTAGTAATGATAATCCAATGATTTCTGTTACTTTAAAAGTAACTGATGGTGAATATGAAAACCGTAGACTATGGACTAATGCAACATTAACTCCAAAGGCTTGGTTTAAAGTAGAGGAATTTTTTGATGCAGTAGACTATGATATGGATAATCTACCTGAATCAGCAGAAACTCCTCAAGAAATTGTTTCAGCTGTTCAAGATGATGTACTTGGTACTAAAGTTAATGCAGTAGTTAATCACAGAACTTGGAATGGTAAAGAACAAGAAAATGTAAAGAAATTACTGCCATTCACCTCCATGGGTGATGATGATAATGAAGGTAAACCCTTTTAATTAATACTTTATTTTTTAACTAAATAAAAACCCCCTCCCGAATGTTCATTGAAGAGGGTATTACCCTAAAATTTTTACCTTTGAGTAGAGATACCCCCTCTTAGATAAGTTCGGGAGGGGGTTTTTTATCAAAAAATTCAGAAAGTTGATTTAAAGGAGGAATTAAATGTTTATAAAATTTGATGATATATACTGTTCAAATACAATAGATTATAGTTATGACAGAGGATTAAGTTTGCCAAAGGAGTTAATAGAGTCCTTGAAATATAGTAGTAAACCTTTTGAGGAAGATAGCATAGTTTATATTGAAAAAGATTATGTAGCTTATGCAAGTTTGAAAGTACAAAAAGTTGTTGTAAAAGGTGGTGTTGAAGTAGAGATAGCTGATATTAGGTGTAAAGAATACTACAATGAACCACTAACTGATAGGGAAATACAAGATTTAGAGAAAATAAGTGAAGGCATTAAGTACATTCAAGAAAAAACTAAATATACTAAAGAGTGTGGTGAAACTAGTTGAAATTCAAACCTATTTATGAAGATATATTAGACAAAAAATTGCCTGAACCAAATGACAGTCAAGAAATGAAAATTACCTGTCCTTTTCACGAAGATAATAACCCAAGTTTTTCAATTAATAATGAAATAGGTAGTTTTCACTGTTTTAATCCTCAATGTGGTGCTTCTGGTGGTATTGTTCAATTTGTTAAAAGAATTAAAGATAAAACTAAATATGAGGCAGAGCAATGGTTGGAAGAAAACTATGGGGAAGAATTAAAGTTAAATGAAGTTAATAAAAATAAGAAAAAAGAAAAGCCAAAACAACCTGCTATAAGTGAAACAGAAGTTAGAAAGTGGAATACAATCCTTAAAAATTCTAATAAGATATTAAATTTCTTATTGAATGAGAGAGGCATAAATAAAGAAACAATAGACAAGTATCAAATTGGATGGGATGGAAGTAGAATAACTATTCCAGTCAGAGCAGAAGATGGTAAAATTAGGAATGTAAGAAAATATAAACCCAATAGTAATTCCAGTGAAAGTAAACTAATTAGTTATGGGAAAGGATATGGTAGTGCAAGATTATATCCATATGAAAATTTAGTTTATGATAAAGTTTTATTGGTAGAAGGTGAAATGGATGCAATTTTGGCTAATCAATTAGATTATAAAGCTATAACTGTTACTGGAGGGGCTGGAACTTGGAAAACTAAATGGAATGAATTATTTGAGGATAAGGTAGTCTATATAACTTATGATATAGATGATGCTGGTCAAACTGGAGCAGAAAAGGTAGCAAGGCTATTACTACCAAAAGCACAAGAAGTTAAAATAGTAAATCTACCAATCAACAAACCAAAAAATGGAGATATAACTGATTATTTTGTAAGATTTGGACACACTAGAGAAGAACTTGATAGTATTATAGAAAATACTGAACCATTTAGTGTTGATGAAATAAATGAAATTCCTTCTGATGATAAAATTTATGATGTTCATTTATCTAATGCTAGCAAAAGCAAATATTATTTTAAAAAGGTAAGAATGAATACTGTAATTGCTGGAAAAGATTTAGCACCATATATCATTCCCAGAAAGGTAAAAACAACTTGCACTATGGATGCTGGTAAAAAATGCAATTTTTGCCCTATGAGATTAAGTAGTGGTGAGAAAGAATATATTTTTGATTCAAATGATGCTGGAATTTTAGAATTAATTATGTGTTCAAAAACTCAGCAAAAAGGGATTTTAAGAGAAAGATTGGGAATACCAAAAGGTTGCTACTCTCACAATATAACAGTAATAGATGCTCAAAATGTAGAAGAAGTAATGATGATGCCTGAACTTGACTTTAGTTCAGAAGAAAGAGAGTATGTTATAAGGAGGGGCTTTTATGTAGGGCATGGTTTAAAACCAAATACTTCTTATGAAGTAACAGGAGTAACAGTTCCAGAACCATGGAAACAATACACTACTCACCTTATAAATGAGGCAGAGCCTTCTCAAGATAATATAAGTAATTTTAAAATGACTGAAGAAAAGAAAGAAAAACTTAAGATTTTTCAACCTTCTAAAGAACAAACAGTAGAAGATAAATTTGATGAAATAGCTACTGATTTAACTCACAATGTAACTCATATTTATGGTAGAGAAGATTTAATCAAAACAGTTGATTTAGTCTACCATTCAGTGTTAGCTTTTGATTTTCAAAATCAGAGGATTAATAGAGGTTGGGTAGAAGCATTGATTTTAGGTGATACTAGAACTGGAAAATCAGAAACTGCACATCAAATAATGAGGCATTATAAATTAGGAGAATTAGTTACAGGTGAGAATACTAGTTTTGCAGGTCTTATAGGAGGTATGCAGCAAACTCAAAATAGATGGTCTATTACTTGGGGTAAAATTCCTTTGAATGATAGAAGATTAGTAGTATTAGATGAAGCAAGTGGATTAAGTGAAGAAGACATTGGTTATATGTCTGGAGTTAGAAGTTCAGGTGTAGCTGAAATTACTAAAATCCAAACAGAAAAGACCCATGCTAGAACTAGATTGTTATGGATTTCTAATAGTAGAGATGGTAGAAGTCTTAAGGAATATGGATATGGAATTTGGGCTATTAAAAAATTAATAGATAAGAGTGAGGATATAGCTAGATTTGAATTTGCTGTAGCTTGTGCTAGTGAAGATGTTCCTATGTGTGAAATAAATAAGAAGATGGAATTGCATGGTAAAGTTAAACATCAATACACTTTTGATTTGTCTAAAGATTTAATTCTATGGTCTTGGAGTAGAACTCCAGAACAAATAAAATTTACAGATGATGCTATTGATAGAATATTAGAATTAGCTACTAAGATGGGAAAACAATATAGCTCTAAAATTCCATTGGTAGAAGGTGCTAACCAAAGAATTAAACTTGCTAGATTAGCTATATCAGCAGCAGCAAGAACTTTCTCAACAGATAAAACTGGTGAAAAAATAATAGTCAAAGAAGGGCATGCTCAGTTTGCTCATGATTTTATAGATAGACAATATAAGAAATCAAAGATGGGCTATTGGGATTATTCTGAGCAACAAAATGAGGCAGAAAAAACTGCTATAAATAAAAAAGATGATGTACTTCTCTATCTTAATAATAATACTGATTTAGGTGATTTATTTTTACAATATGATTATATAAGGAAATCAGATATTGAATATATAGCAGACATGGAAAAAGACCAAGTTAAAAATACAATTAAATTCCTTTCTAAAAATAGAATGGTAAGAAAAGTTAGTAGAGGGTTTAAGAAAACTCCAGCTTTTAGCAAAATTCTAAAAAATTGGAAGGGAAATAGAAGAGAAAAGAGAAAGAAAGAAGAAGAAGGTGATGCTACTAATGAAGAATAAAATAGCTATATTAGGAAATGGAATATCTGGTACACTTGCTGCTAAGGCTTTAAAGGATAGTGGTAATGAAGAATTTGATATAATAAGTAAAGATAGTAATATCCCAAAAGTCAGAGGATTTTTCTTGTTACATGATAGTTGTAACTTTGATGGGATTGAAAAAGTAAGTTTTAAAGTTGAACAACTTGGTAGAGAAGAAGTTTATAAAAAGAAGTTGTCTTATAATGGTGAGGTTTCATCATCTTGGAAAAATGGTCTTGAAAGTTATTTTATGGTAGGATATAATCCTTATCCTTCCATAGTTCAAGAATGGCACAGCAATAGACATAGGATAGTAGAATATGAATTAGTTCCAGAAGATTTTGATTTGTTATTCTATGATTATGATTGGGTGATAAGTACAATACCACCTAATAATCTATTTAAAAGTGCTGAATTAAAATATTCTAAAATATGGATTAAAGACAAACCTGCTGATGATAATGGTTATTATGCTAAGTATTTTGGAACTGATGATACAGATAAAATTAGAGAAAGTCAACTTTGGGGTAGAAAATCAATTGAATATTCTATTGAAAAAGAAGGTTCAGCAATATGTATAAAACCTATTAAGGCTAAAAATTTACCAAAAGATGATAGGTTAACTTTAGCTGGTAGAAAAGGCAAATGGAATAAGAATATTTTAGCTCACCAAGTTTACTACCAAATATTAGATGAGATTAATTTAAGAAATTTGTAAATAAAAGAAGGATTTTAATGAGTTATCTATAATATAGTATATAGAGGGTAGCAAAAATTTATAGTTAGGAGGTGATTAAGTGGAATTGGAAGAATTAGAAAAAATTTGGAAAGACCAAAAAGAGTTTAATAAAAACTTTATAGATTATGAAAATATGATAGAAAAAGAAAAGGTAGAACAATTAAAAGAATATTCTTTAATGTTGATAGATGAAGTGATGGAGTTGGTGCGAGAAACTAATTGGAAAGCACACAGAAAAGACAATAGCTATATGATTAATAGTAATGTAAAAGAAGAACTGATAGATATTTTCAAGTATTGGTTGTCTATAGGTTTGATTTGGGATTTGGATGTTGAAAGTTTTATAGAGGAATATCACAGAAAATCATCAGTAGTAAAACAGCGTTACAAGCAAGAAAAACAATTAGATTTCAAATCAAATAAAATAGTTGGAGTGGATATTGATGGTGTGTTAGCTGATTACCCTGGTTGTTTTATCAAATATATAAATCAAAAAGTAGGAACTAATTTTAAAGTAGAAAATCTAACACAATATAATGTATATGAGGCAATAAAAGACATTCCTACTAAGATTATGAAAGAATTAAAACATGAATTTAGGAAATCTGGAGGACTAAAAAATGTAGGTGTTTTCTCTGGAGCAAAGGTATTCCTTAAAACCTTAAGGAATAAAGATTATAAAATAGTTCTATTATCTGCCAGGCCATATAAGAAGTATAGAAGGATTTTTGCTGATACTCAAGAATGGCTTAGTGAAAATGAATTAGTCCATGATGCTATCCTTTGGGATGAGGATAAGATGGATAGACTGATTAGAGAATTTGGTGAAGATAATGTAGAGTTCTTTATTGAAGATAATTTAGAAAATGCTAATAGCATATCTAAAACTACTAATGTATATTTGATTGATAAAAGTTATAATAAAGGGAAAATTAATAAAAATGTAATCAGGGTAAATAGTTTAAAGGAGGTTTTAGTAATTGAAGAAAAAAAGAGCTAATTAAAAAATTAGATAAATTTGATGATGAAGATGAGATTTATTTATTTCACACATTCCACAAGTTAGTTGTCACAAATTTGATATAACTAAAAGTGACAAGGTTACTATATTAAAACTACAAGGAGGTTGCCATGATTTTATCCAATAAACAAACTAGAAGTTTAGAGGCAAAGATTTGTGCTTATTCTAAAATGTTAGGTAAAAGTGAAGAAGAAATTGCTGACTTTTTAGGATATAGTCGTATGACTATTAAAAGAAGAATTGATTCATTGAAAGATAAAGCTCCAGAATTGTATTTAGCATTAAGAGATAGGGGGTATTAGTTTGGACTATGTAAACATTCATGTGCATAGTGAGTTCAGTCTCCTTGATGGCATGATTTCTCCAGAAGAAATAATAAACTATGCTAAAGAGAACAACCAAAAGGCAATAGCTATAACTGACCATGGGAAAATGGGAGGATTTTTTAAACTATTAAAACATGGTAAAGAACAAGGTGTAAAACCATTAATTGGAGTAGAAGTCTATATGGTTAAGGATATAAATTTTCAGCAAAATAGAAAAAAAGGTGAAAAGGAACAAAGATACCATTTAACTCTAATAGCTAAGAATAAAAAGGGAATGCAAGACTTATTCCAATTAACTTCTAAATCACACACAGAAGGATTCTATTATAGACCCAGAGTTAATAAGGAAATGATAGATGAATTTAGTGATAATCTTATAGTAATGACAGGTTGCATAGCAGGTGTTATTCCTCAATTATTAATTAATGGAAAGTATAAATTAGCTAAAAAACAAGCTATTGAATTTAACAATAATTATAAAGACTTCTATATGGAAATGCAACCTAATAGCTTAGATGAACAAAAAGAAGTTAATAGAGGTCTTGTGAAATTACACAATGATACAGATATTCCTTTAGTAGCTACTACTGATGCTCACTATTTAAAAGAACAGCAAGAAAGCCACAAAGTTCTACTTGGTATAAATAGTGGTGGAAATATGTGGGAATTTGATGATGATACTTTTCATTTAATGACTGGCAATGAAATATTTAAACTGTTTAAGAAAAATCACCCATTTCTATCAGATAAAATAATAAGAGGTGCTATAAAAAATACAATAGGAATAGCAGATAAATGTGATTGGTTAGAAAATGAAAGAATGGGTGATACTTTACCTAATCCTTACCCAGAACTTGAAGATAAAGAAGAAGAATATGAATTTTTAGAAGAATTGTGTGAAAAGGGTTGGGAAGAAAAGAATATGCTTGATAAGAAAAATCTACCAGAATATCAAGAAAGGTTAGGAAGAGAACTAAAACAAATTAAAGAATTGGGCTTTGTTAGATACTTCCTTTTAGTCAATGATTTATATGAGAATTTCGTAAAACCAAATGACCTAATGTATGGAACTGGTAGAGGTAGTTCAGCTGGCAGTTTAGTTTGTTGTTTATTAGATATAACTACACCAGACCCAATTAAGTATGGATTAATGTTTGAAAGATTTATCTCACCTAATAGAATTCATGAGCCTGATGTTGATATGGATTTTGAGGATAAAAGAAGGGGTGAAGTTAAAGAATACTTTATTGAAAAGTATGGTAGAGAATATGTAGCTGATATTGGAACTTATGGAACTATGAAAGGTAAACAGGTTTTGAGAGATGTTAGCAGGGTTTATGGTATTCCTAAAAATGAAGTAGATAAGATTAGTAATTTCATTATCCAAAGAAGTGGTGGTGATGCTAGAGCCAGTAATACCATAGAAGATACATTTCAAGAGTTTGATGAGTGTAAAAAATTTGATAAAAGATATCCAAAAGTATTAAAACATGCTAAAAATTTAGAAAGTAGAGTAAGACATGCTGGAACTCATGCTGCTGGAGTTATTATTTCTAATGTTAAACTAATAGAACACACTCCTTTAGAGGTAAGGGGAGGACAAAATGGGAATATAACTACTGCTTTGGATTGGAGAGAAACTGATAAGCAGGGTTTTCTAAAGATGGATGTGTTAGGGCTTAGAACTCTATCTGTAATAAAAGATACAATAGACCAATTAGAACTGACAAAAGAAGATTATGAAAAATATGATATTGATTTAGAATTTCCAAAAGATAAGGAAAAAGTTCCTATGAAAAGAAAGCACTTAGTTCATGTAAATTATAATGACAAAAGAGTTTTAGATGAATTTAGAGCTGGAGATACAGAAGGTGTATTTCAATTTAACTCTGTAGGTATGTCTGATATTTTAAAAGAAATGAAGGTTGAAGGATTTGAGGATTTAGTGTCTTTAAATTCACTTTATAGACCTGGAGGAATGCGTTGTATCACTGGGGATACAAAGGTTCAGAAAGGGAAAAATGGAAATGTAATCTATAAAAAAATAAAAGATGTTTATGATGATTGGAAGAGTGCTAATGATTTAGGCAAAAGTATGAAAAAAGTTGCATCTTTAAACCTTGAAACTGGTAGATTAGAAAACACTAGATTGCTAAATATTGAATATTCAGGAAAGAAAGAAGTTTATAGCTTAAAGTGCCTTCACTATGATGGTGTTATTAAGGCATCTGAAAATCATAAGTTCCTTTGTTGCAATAAAAATAATAAATATGAGTGGAAGAAAATGAAGGACATTAAACCTGGAGAATATGTAGCAGTAAAGGCTTGGGAAAACTTGTGTTTTGTTTGTCCTAATCACTATAGAAAAATTGAATTTGTTAAAGTTAGAGAAAAATTTTATGAAGGGGTTGAGGACACTTATGATATGGAAGTAGCTAAAAATCATAACTTCTTAGCAGGAGGCTTCATTGTTCACAATAGTGGCATAACTAGAGATTATATAGAAAGAAAAAATGGTGAACAAAAAATTGAAAAAGTCAATCCTATCTATGATAAAATAACTGAAGATACACAAGGACTTATAGTTTTTCAAGAGCAAGTTATGAAAATTTTTTCTGATATGGCTAATAGAAATGCTATTGAGGTTCATAGAATGAGAGAAAAGGTAGCTAAATCTCATGGACTGCAATCTATGCAAGATGAAAAAAAAGGTTTTATTGAAGGTTGCAAAGAAAATGATATTGGTGAAGAATTTGCTGAAGAATTATTCCAAAAGATAGCTCACTTTGGTTCATATGCTTTTAATAAATCTCACGCCATAGTTTACACCCAAATAGCTTATTGGACACAATGGTTGAAGACATTTTATCCATTAGAGTTTTATGTATCAAGTTTAAATAATGAAAATAATGATGATAAAGTCAGAAGGCTACTTGGTGCACTTGAAAAGAAAGGCTACAAGTTATTATTGCCTCACATTAATAAATCAAAAGAAGGTTTTACAGTAGAAAAATGGAATGGAGAAAAGGCTATGAGGTTTGGCTTAAGATACACTAAGGGTATTGGAAAAACTACTGCCAGTGAAATAGTCAAACACCAACCATATGAAAATGAAGAAGATGTCAAGACTAGAAAAGGAATAAAGAGGAGAACTTTTCATAAAGGGATTAGAAGACTTTTAAAAGAAGTTGATGCTTGGAAAGATGATGATGAATATACTCAAGAGGAACTTGAAGGTTTAAGAGAGTTTTTAGCAGCAGAAGAATTGTTACCACTTCCAGTATTAGGCAAAAATATTAAAAAGGCTAGAAATTTAGCCAAGCATTATAATGTAAATTTGACTGATGTTAATGATTTAGATTTTAGCCATAATGATTTTGTTTATCTTTGTGGAGTATTTAATGGTGTTAATTATGCTAGAGTTGGAGATTTTGGGCCACCTTCTAAATATAGTAAATGGGAAGTTGGAGATAGATATGCAATGATGGATTTGCAAGATGGAACAGCCCATATGAGAGTTAAATTCAACCCTAAGAAATACCAGGAATATAAGGATGATTTGAGAATAGGTCAAAAGGTATTGATTCACAGTAGAATACTGAAAGATATTAAAATGGTATTTATTGATTTCATGGTAGTATTGAGTGAAGAAAAAATAAAAGAACACCAAGAAAAATATGGAGAGGATGATTAAAGTGAAATTACAAATTGACCAAGTAGCTATTTATGTAGGTGATAGAAATAAGGCTGTTGAAGATTTTAGTAAAACATTTTCACTGAATGAATGGGTTGAAGATGAAGTAGAAAGTGATGTTTTTAATTATAATTTGGCATTTAATTATTCCCTTTTAGAAGGTGGAATTGAATTTGAATTGATTGAAAATGTAGAAGGAACAAGCTACCATAATGAATTAGAACCACCTTGCATTTCACATTTTGGGATTCATGTTGATGATTTAGAAAAGGCAATTGAATATTTTAAGATTAATGGATTTGAAGAAATGCAAACTGTTACTACTCAAAATCATAGTGGAACTGATAATAGATATAAATATACTTTTATAGACACAAGAGGATTACTGGGTTGTCCATTAAAGTTAATTAAAAGGATTGATGTATAATGGAAATCAAAGATGGCAAGGTTATTTTAGACATTAAAGCTGATGAAATGGGATACCCAAAAGTCTTAGAAGAATACTTGGAAGTTGTTGAAGAAAAAACTAATATGATGATTGAGAAAGTCAATAAATATGGCAACCAAAGGTATATAATAGAAAATTGGGAATATGATAGTAAAATGATTTATTCAGATATTCAGAGAAAATTCATCAGGCTTAAAAATATTACCTGGAAATTTGAAGATTTAGAAGATAGTAATGAAAAATTGATGGAGGATTTAAGAGAAACCTATGGTGACACTTTAAATTATTGTGTTTTGGCTATTCAAATAATTGACAAATACTTGAAAGAGGTGAAATAATGGATAAAAAGATTGTAATAACTGGAGCAAGTAGTGGATTAGGGTTGGAATATGCTAGAGAATTAATCAAGGCAGGTAATGAAGTTTACAATGTAGATATTCAAAAACCAAAAGAAAAATTAGACTACACTTTTTACAAAGTAGATGTAAGAAATTATGAGGCAATTCAAGAATTGGCAACTGAAATTGGAGAGATTGACATATTAATTAATAATGCAGGAATTAATCACCTTGACTATCTGGAAAATTTAGAAGAAAGTGATATGAGGAAGGTTATTGAAACCAATGTAATGGGATATTATAATGTAACAAAGGCATTTCTACCTTCTTTACAGAGAACAAAAGGAACAATAGTCAATACAGTTTCAAGGTCAGCCACAACACCAATGACAGCCAGTTTACCATACAATGCTAGTAAAGGTGCACAACTAATTATGACTGAACAAATGGCCAGAGAATTGACAAAAAAAAATGGGATAACAGTATTTAGTATTAGTCCTAATAGATTAAAAGGAACTGGAATGACAAAATATATTGATGAAACAGTTCCTAAAGTAAGAGATTGGACTAAGGAATATGCTGAGAAATATCAAAAGAAGAATGCTTTGGTGAAAGAAGAAACTGACCCAAATATTATAGCTAAAAGATTGGTAGATTTATTGAAAGATAAACACAACTTTTTAAGTGGTTGTGATTTACACTTTGGAATATAAAGGAGGTAATATTTTGGACAAATTGTATGTCATCTATTGTAAAGATAAGAAATTAAAAACAAATTCTAATGGTTATAATACTAAAAGAGGTACAAAGGCTGCATTGACTATGCTAGTTAAAAAGGACTGCCCAGAGGATTGGGAAGAAGAAAGAGAAAAATATTCAATTAAGGAATTCATATCAAAAGAAGAATTAACATTTAAAAATGTCTTTAAAAAGATTTTTAGGAGGGAATTATAATGGGTTTATATGGACAAAAAGAATGTATGTATAATGAAAAACATCCTAATCCATACTACTTGACTAAGTGTAATAATCCAAAGGTAGAAAAGGGTATAGTTAAGGGTGAATTTTGTAATAATTGCAAAAAGGTTGTGCTACCAGAATATGGTAAAGGTGATTTATTAGAAAACTTGGTAGCTTGTCTGGAAGGTAAAAAAAGAGAAATGGTAAAAGATTATACACTAAAAGTTTTGAAAGGGGTGATATAAGTGAAAGTAACATTAATAAGTTGGCCAAATAATCCATTAAAGGCAATTCATTGTGCTGTTGAAAATATGAATGGAAATATGATACATGACATGAATAGTATAACTAAAGATGAGGCATTAGTTACACTAAAAGAATTAAAGAAAACTAAGTTAAATGGGGCATTGGAATTTGGCGGAGATTATATATTCCAGATAGAAGGTGTTCCAAGAGCCTTCACTCATCAGATAGTAAGGAATAGAGTTGGTGCCAGTTATTCTCAAGAAAGCATGAGGTTTGCTGCTAAAACTGGGGAAAACTTCAGTTATTCTACTGGTAGTTCTGTTAATGATGAAGAACAGAAAAGGGCTTTTGAGAGGGCTATGAAAGATGCCCAATTTAATTATGAGAATTTATTAAATATGGGTGTGGAAAACCAAGATGCAAGAGGGGCTTTGCCTATTAATACCAATACAAAAATTGGTGTTAGATTTAATCTCATGACTTTAGTTAAAATAGCAGAGGTCAGGTTATGTCACCAGTCCCAAGGACACTGGAGAGAAGTAGTGGAAGAAATGAAAAGAGAAATTGGTGAGAAAGTAAATCCAGAGATAGCAAGTTTATTAGTTAAAATTTGTGATAGAACTGGGAAGTGTGAATTCAAATCATTATTTGATAGGGAATGTTTTATTGAAAAGCAATTGGTTAAAGATGTTTGTGACAATTGTGGAGAAAAGGATATTTGTTTAGTTAAAGCAGAAGGGGACTATTGTAATGCCATTCAAAAATTCATGCTGAAGGAGGAGTAAAAATGGATAAGCCAAGAGTTGAATTAGTAAAAAAGAAATGGGTAGATGATTTTCTTGATGATATAGTCAAGGTTGGTAATAGATTAATTATAGCTGGAGCTTATGATGATAAGGTTGATAAAGCTGTCAGAGAATTTATACAGGAATTGAGTTCTGAATTTTATGAAATAAACATTAGCTATAATGCAGAGATACAGAGGAGGGAATTTAATGATTAATTTAGATATTGATGGGGAATATGGATTGCAAAGTGACCAAATGCAAATTATACTAGGTAAACACTCCACAAGAGAAAGGGATGGAGAACAAGTCCACACACTTAAGGATAAGTCTTATCACAAAAGCATTAAATCAGCACTAACAACTTATGCAGGAAAAAAGTTAAAAGATGGTGGAGAAATAACTGATTTTGAAGAATTAGTAAAAGTTCAAACCATAACTAATGAAATATTAGAAGGGATAGAAAGTGAGCTGAAAAAGGCTAATGAGCAATTTCTTAAAGAAAAGTAAAAATAAAAACTTTTTAGCTCTTGACCCAGGCAAGACTATTGGTTTTGCTTGGTTTGAGCTTAGTGAAAATAAGATAATTAATGTTTATGCTGACCAAATGTTCTGGATAAATTTCTTATATGATTTTGCTGAGATTTCTGAAAAGAAAGATTTTGAGTTGTTAATGGAGAATTATACAATCAGGAGTAATACTATTGCTGCTAACTTGAATAAGGAACTTCTGACTGCTAAGGTTATTGGTATCATTGAATGGTATTGCAGGTTTAATGATATAGATTATCAATTCCAACCAGCAGGAATAGGCAATGCCTTCTTTACTAAGGAAAGATTGAAGGATATGGATTTATGGGTAGTTGGTAAAAATCACGCTAGAGATGCAACTAGGCATGGATTATGGCATTTAACTTTTGGTAGAGAAGAGGAGGTAAGCTATGAGTAATGGTAGTAATGTAGATAAAAAGGAAGAATTAAAACAAAGATGGAAGGTTATGAAGTATGATATTGATAAATTTGTTAAGACTTTAGACAAACCAGATAGTCTTTATGGCCACAAAGTTTACCATGATTATGAAATAAGGCTTGGAAAATTTATGAAAAGATTTAAGAAGGTTAATAAAGGAACTAAGGAATTTTTAAAAGAAATGGAAATGAAGAATAAAAAATAAGTAAATATTTACTATAAAACAAATTAATAATAGAGGGGATTGGATAATGATGGATAAAGAAGAAAGAGAAGTACACGAACGACTTGCTAAAAAAATGAATAATTATAAAGAAATTTTAAAAGAGAAAGGTATTGAAGATGATTTAGCTAAGAAAATGGTAAGAGATTACCACAAATCATTGATGCAATCTATTATGGCTAAACAACAGATGGAAGAATTTGAAAAGGGTTTTCAATCTGCCTTTCAAGGTGATAGTATGCATGAAATGGATTTGAGTGATTTAGATGCTTAATAAGGGTAAATTGAATTTATGTTTAAATTGGATTAGAGATGATAAAATAATGGAATGGACTAAGGATTGGTTGCAAGACCAAACACCAGATTATTTTTGGGAAATTCCAGCTAGTTCTACTGGAAAATATCATCCAAATTATACTACTAAAAAAGGAGGGTTAGTTCTTCATACTAAAGCTGTTTTCCAGATAGCTTTAGACCAATTGGATAATAAAGTTTGGAGTTTTGATAAGAAAGAAAGAGACATAATACTTTCAGCAATTTTATTACACGATACAAGAAAATTAGGCATACCAAAAGAAAAGTATACAGTTTCAAATCATGCAGTATTAGTAGCTGATGCTATTAGAAAAGAGTGTAAGTCAGGAAGTGTTAGAGCTAGAATTGCTGATGCAATTTCTACTCATATGGGGCAATGGAATAAAGACTTTAAAACTGATGAAACAATTGCACCACTACCTTCTACTGAATTACAGTTCTTTGTTCACCTTTGTGATTATTTAGCAAGCAGAAAATATATGGAAATTAATTGGGAAAGGGTGAAAGTTTAATAAATGGAAATTGTAAAAAGAGATGGTAAAAAAGTTGATTATAAGAAGGAGAAAATATTCATAGCAATTGAGAAGGTCTTTAATGAGGTAAATGGGAATGGGTATTATGGTGATATGGTAAGTGAGTTAACAGATAAAGTAGAGGTTAAAATAAAGAATTTAGATATGCCACATGTGGAAGAAATTCAAGATGTAGTAGAGGATGTATTAATTGAAGAAGGGTATAAAAATCTTGCTAAGGCTTATATAAAATATAGAGAAGAACATGCTCAAAAGAGAAAAGAATGGTTAAAAAGTGAATTAGCACTTTCTATTTGGATGAGAAAATACCAGTTTGAAAGTGAATCATTTGAAGTATTTTTTAACAGGGTAGCAAAGGGCAATGAGAAAATTAAAAGCCTGATTAAGAGCAAGAAGTTTATGTATGCAGGCAGAATATTAGCTAATAGAGGGCTTAAAGAACATGGAATTAATGTCACTTATTCTAATTGTTATGTAACTTCTCCACCAGAAGATGATTTAGAAAGTATTAATAATAGTGCTTACAGTTTAGAAAGAACATTCAGCTATGGTGGTGGCTCAGGATTGGACATTAGTAAGCTAAGACCAAGAGGTGCTAAAGTTAATAATGCAGCTAAAACTACCAGTGGTGCTGTTAGTTTTATTGATAAATTTGACATTTCTAGTAAGATAATTGGACAGAAAGGCAGAAGGGCTGCACTAATGATTTCACTAAGTTGTGAACATCCTGATGTAGAAGAATTCATTGAGAAAAAATTAGATTTAAATGCAGTTAATAAAGCTAATATTAGTGTAAGATTAACAAACAAATTTTTAAAAGCAGCAGAAAAAGAGGAACCACTACCCATAGAATTTAAGGTAAAAGATACAAGTGAAATAATCACTAAAAAACTAGATGCAGATAAATTGCTAAATAAATTAGCTTATGGCAATTGGTACTCTGGTGAACCTGGTGCTTTATTTTGGGATAGAATTGAAGATTACAATTTATTAAATGAACATCCAGATTTTGAATATGCTGGCACTAATCCTTGTGGAGAGGAGCCGTTGCCAGCAGGTGGAAGTTGTTTATTGGGGGCAATTAATTTATCAGAGTTTGTAGAAAATAAATTTACAGAAAATGCTAAATTCAACTATAATGAGTTTATCAATACAGTAGAAATAGCTGTGGAAGGGCTTAATGAAGTTCTGGATGAAGGGTTGCCACTACACCCATTAAAAGAACAAAGAGATAGTGTAGAAAAATGGAGACAGATTGGTTTAGGTATAATGGGTTTAGGCAGTATGTTTATTAAGTTAGGTGTAAAATATGGAAGTCAAGAGTCAATAAAATTGATAGAGAGAATTGGAATAGAAATGTCTAATAAAGCGCTAAAAACTTCTGCTTTATTAGCTAAAAGAGATGGAACATTTCCAGCTTATAATGAAGAGGCAATATTAAACAGTCAATTCTTAAATTCAGTAGCTGTTTCTGATACTGTTGAGATGGTAGAAAAGTATGGATTAAGAAATAGTCAATTAATGTCTATTGCTCCTACTGGTAGTATTAGTAATATATGTAGTGTTTCTGGAGGTATTGAGCCAATCTACCAAGTAAGTTATACCAGAAAAACAGAAAGCCTTCATGGGGAAGATAGAGAATATAAAATGTTTTCACCAATAGTTAGAGAGTTAATGGAAATAAAAGGAATTGATGAGAATAATCTACCAGAATATGTAATTGATGCACATGAATTAAATTATGAAGAAAGGATAGCAGTGCAAGGGGCTTGGCAAAAGTATGTTGATGCCAGTATTAGTTCCACAGTTAATCTGGATAACTCTGTTACAGTAGATGAGATTAAGGATTTATATTTAAAGGCTTGGAAAGCAGGTCTTAAAGGGATAACAGTCTTTAGAGATGGTTGTGCTAGAGTTGGGATTTTATCTAGTAAGAATAAAATGAAAGATAAAAAGACAGAAATGAGTGCTCAAGATTGGATAAATAATGGAATTTGTCCAGAGTGTAAATCAACACTAAATATGACAGGTGGTTGCAAGGAGTGTGAGAGTTGTGGATTTCAACTGTGTGGTGTTTAAATGAAGTTATTAAAATGTAAGAAATGTGGGGCTTATCTTTCAGTAGATAAGTCTCAGATTATCCATGTTGAGTTGAATATGTTAGTCATTTTGACAAGGTGTTACAAATGTAATAGTAGAAATATAATTGAAACAAAGGATTGGGTGATTAAATAATGAGTAAAAATTATAAGGAAGAAAATGTAAAAATACCACTAAAGATTGCTAAAGTTGATTCACTAGCATTCATGCCTGAATATGCTAAAGAGGGTGATGCTGGTTTTGATTTGTATTCAGTAGAATGCAAGGCTTTAAAACCATTTGAAACTAAAGTTTTTAAAACTGGATTAAAAATGGAAATTCCATTTGGCTATGAAGTCCAAATTAGACCCACCAGTGGAAAGAGTTTAAAGACACACTTAAGGGTAGCAAATTCTCCAGGTACAATAGATAGTGGTTACAGGGGAGAAGTGGGAGTTATAATACAAAATACACATCCAAAAAGTAATATAAACATTAACATTGGTGAAAGATTAGCACAAGGTGTTTTAAAGAAAGTTCCTATAGCTAAAATTGTTGAGGTAGATGAGAGTGAGTTAAATGAAACTGAAAGGGGTGAAGGTAGTTTTGGACACACTCAAGACACCAATTAAAGAACTGCCCTGGTACCATAAAGTTTGGGTAAAACCTTTATATTTATGCATTAAATCATTAATATTCATTATCAAAAAATTCAATCAATTATTTCATCACTAAAGTTTATCACTAACTCTCAGAGGCAACCTCACACAGGTTGTCTCTTTAATTGTTTAATACTTTACTTTAGTAAAGTGCTAAAGTAAAAAACCAGGCAAATTAATGCCTGGCTTGTATTCTCATTAAATAACCTCCCTTATTTTTTCAACAGCCTTTTCTTGTTCACCTTTAATTAAAAAACTTCTAGCATCAAGCAAAGCCTTGTGCATTTCAGAGTTTCTTTCCATCAATTCACTTATCTTATTAGCAGAAAGAATACCAGCCAGCATTACTCCTCCACTGACTGATATTATAGCTGTAGCAAGCAACCTTAGCATTTCTACACACCTCCCAACATTTTGTCCAGTAGTCCTATAAAAATAATGACTTATATTATCTATTATAACCATTCTGTGTACCAGTCTTTCCTAAGGACTTCTCCATTTTTGACTCTTAGTAATTCAGAGTCTGTTATTTCAAAGTGAACAAAAAAGGTAGCAATACTTATAATAATTATGTTTTTGTTTTGTTCATTCTGAGGCATTACAGTTGCATGGTATGCTGCTTGTTTCCCTTCATACAGGTGCATTTTAATGCAGCTGGTAAAGTTAGATGAAATATATTTTTTAACTACTTCTGGTTTAGTCATTTTCTAACTCCTCCCTTTTTATAAACTCTTCATTTTTCAATTTTTGAAATTCTTCATCACTTAGAATAAAAAACTCAGCATGGAACATGAAAGGTATAGCAATTAAATTTTCATTCTCACCTAACTTTGGAAGAATAAATCCATAGTAAGGTACACTATTGTTTTCATCCAATAGGATATTGATTTTAATTTCTTCATGTCTCTCATTTGGAAACCATATCTTTTTATTCATTCTTATCATTTTTTATCACCTCCCAATCAAACCACTTTATAAATTCAAGACAATCTTCATGAACTAATTGAATTCTTTTATTACTTGCCTTCCAACAAATCTTAACTTCATCAT